>Ga0209273_10000218_pt1 | contig 95271 bp, 89 predicted proteins | sample tdAd471_FD_187126 | JGI IMG/M metagenome (GOLD analysis project Ga0209273, IMG submission 187126) | Marine sediment microbial communities from the Atlantic coast under amendment with organic carbon and nitrate - tdAd47.1 (SPAdes)... | ecosystem: Environmental > Aquatic > Marine > Coastal >...
TTCCATAAAACTATGAATCAATGGTCACTTGTTGTATCTGAATAGTTGCATCAACTATCCCAACAAGTGCCCACACATCTGTCTTCGTCTTCTTGTTAAGCAACTCCCAAACCGCCAGGGCCGGGATCTCGCTTCGGGCTGTTCCCGAAACGTGGAGGCGCATTATACATTTGGCACTCCGAATGGCAACCGTTTGAAGTAAAAAAAGTTGCCGTATGCACCCTCAGTGATTGCGCCACTTGTTGACCTTAAGTTTCTGAAAAAACTGGGGTTTTCAAGGGCTTCGGCGAAGCACCAGAGGCGCCCGCTCAACCGAGGGAGGCGAACTATACGCAGCCGATTTTGGCAGCGCAAGCCCTTTTTGGAAATAATCTGAAAATGCCAATTTTTGCCGAAGCCAGTATGCGACTTTCGAAGATACCAAAGCAGGCAGTAATCCAGGACGGGGCCTGCGTCGGGCTATCAGCCAGAGGCCGGGCTGACCTCAAAAAGGTGATACTTCTTCTTACCCAGTTTGACCAGGTAAAAACGCCCGTGCAGCGCAAGTTCCGGGCTGAAACACGTGGCAACATCGGCATTGTTTTCCCAACCGATAGCACGCCCATTGATCGTTACGGCACTGCGGCCCAGGGCATCCTTCACCTGCTTACCAGATGAGGCCATGCCTGCATCCGTCAGCAACTGGGTAAGCGTCTCCGGAAACTCTTCACGGGAAATACTGCTAGCAGGCAGCCCATCCTGACGGAGCTGGCCAAGATCATTCTCATCCAGGCTTTCAATCGAGCCAAGGAACAGTGCTTCGGTTATACGCTGAGCTGCTGCAAGCCCGGCCTCTCCGTGCACCAGCCGCGTGACCTCTCGCGCCAACACTGCCTGCGCTTCCGGACGTCCCTGGTTTTCGGCGTCTGCTCGCTCGATCTCCTCGATTTCTGAGACATCCAGAAACGTGAAATACTTCAGGAAGCGATAGACATCGGCGTCTGCGCATCCAAGCCAAAACTGGTAGAAGGCATAAGGCGAAGTACGCTTGGGGTCCAGCCAGACAGTCCCGGACTCTGTCTTGCCAAACTTGGTGCCATCGGCTTTCGTTATAAGGGGCATGGTAAGACCGAACACCTGATTGCCATTGAGCCGCCGGGTCAGATCAATACCACCGGTGATATTACCCCACTGATCCGAGCCACCCAGCTGCAAAGTACAGTTGTAGCGCTTGTTCAGCTCGGCAAAATCAAATGACTGCAGAATCATATACGTAAACTCCGTATAGCTGATACCGCTACCCTCTCGCTCAATGCGCTGCTTTACGGACTCTTTCTGGATCATCGAATTTATAGAGAAATGCTTTCCCACGTCCCGTAAAAATGTGAGCACATCCATGCCAGCAATCCAGTCGAGGTTGTTCACCACCTCGGCACATGTCTCGCTGTCGTCGAAATCGATGAACTGGGCCACCTGATTGCGCAGCTTGTCCACCCAGCCAGCCACGACATCTGGCGTATTCAGCTGACGCTCCTGGGCTTTGAAGCTCGGATCGCCTATCAGGCCGGTGGCGCCCCCTACCAGGGCTATCGGCTTGTGGCCCGCCAACTGAAAACGGCGCAGCATCAGCAATGGCACCAGGGAGCCGATGTGAAGACTATCCGCAGTGGGATCGAAGCCGCAGTAAAGCGTGCGTGGGCCGCCATCAAGCCACGCGGGCAATTCATCCTCTCCGGCCACCTGGAATATCAATCCGCGGGCGCGGAGGTCATCGAGTAATGCACGGCTCATCAGGTGCTCTCTTGGAAATTACGGTTGGCTTGAAACGCGGGCGCCAACGATACAACACCCCCTTGCAAATGCAAGCTTACGGCACTTCTTGCCTATGGATGTTGTTGATTATTTTATATACTTGCAACTCGATATACCTGCGAAGACGAACCGTACATGCCAGCAGCGAACCGACCGCGAGGAGCCACCGCGATTCGCCAGGACCCACCTCCGTTAACAGGATTACGCCTGCCAGGCTTCCTGTTGCAACGCAGGGCCCTGAGCGCGGGCGTTCTCGTGGCTGGCTGCATAGCGATTATGGTCGGGCTAAGCAGCGACGAAACACCTGAGTCGCCGGAAACCAGGGTGGCGGCAGAGGAGGCCCTTTACGTCGCTCCCATAGCAGCCATAGCCGAAGTGGAGACGACAGATGACACCGCCAACAAGGTGGAGACTGCCCCGGCGCGGCCCGCCGAACTCCCCTGGCACGAAGAGAGAGTCCGCAGCGGAGACAACCTCTCGCTGATCTTCAAGCGCGCCGGTTTTGACGACGGGGACGTGCACCGCGTGGTCACTGAGTCCGCTGATGGCAAAGGGCTTGCCCGCATCTACCCCGGGCAGACGATTGCCTTCCAGAGCGACGAAACGGGACAGTTACGCGCGGTGAGGCACGTCAAGAACGCTCTCGAGACCATCGCCTACGTAGACGGCGAGACTGGTTTCAACAGCAGGATACTTGCCCGCGAACCTGAGGTGAGACAGGCCAGTGCTACCGGCGTGATCACGTCCTCGCTGTTCCTCGCCGGACAGGAGGCAGGGCTGTCGCATACCACAATCATGGATATGGCTAATATTTTTGGTGGCGTCATCGATTTCGTCGGGGACCCTCGCAAAGGCGACACTATGCATGTGATTTTCGAGGAGCTGTACCTGGACGGCGAAAAACTCGGCGATGGCGAAATTATTGCCGCCTCCTACACCAATAAGGGCAAGACGCTGACTGCCTATCGCTATCGTGATGCACAGGGAGACACCGGTTACTTTAACGAAGACGGCGTTAGCATGCGCAAGGCATTCCTGCTCGCTCCTGTAGATTTCACGCGCATCAGCTCCAATTTCAACCCCAGGCGTATTCACCCTATTTACAAAACCGCCAGGCCACACCGGGGCACGGACTATGCAGCTCCCACCGGTACCCCGGTTTATGCGGCAGGAGACGGTCGCGTATTGAAAGCCGGTTACAGCAGATCCAACGGAAACTACGTCTTCATTCAGCATGGTGAGCAGTTTGTAACCAAGTATCTTCACCTGCATAAGCGCAACGTGAAACAGGGACAACGCGTCTCGCAAAGCCAGGTTATCGGCACTGTTGGTTCCACGGGCGCAGCCACCGGACCGCACTTGCATTACGAATTCCTGATGAACGGCGTGCACCGCAATCCACGCACCATTCACAAAAAACTACCCAAGGCGAAATCGCTGCCAGCTACAGAAATGGCCCGGTTCCAACAATCCATAGGCTCGGCAGTAACGCAGCTGGCAACATTACAGGAAGAGACGGATACGCGTCTGGCGATGACCGACAGCAGCGATGAACGGGGCTGATCTTCTTGTCTGACAGGCTATATGTCGGTCTCATGTCCGGCACCAGCGTAGACGCAATAGATTGCGCCCTGGTCTCAGCCGGGGACGAATCCCTTGAGCTACTGCATACCCTGGAACACCCTGTACCCAACGACTTGAGAGGCCTCATCGCAGATATCAGCCACAGCGGCGAAGCTGAAATAGAACGCATGGGATTGCTGGACCGCCAGTTGGGCCACCTTTTTGCCGAGGCCACCCTGACCCTGCTGAAGGCCGCTGGCACAGCCAGTACATCTATCCGCGCTATCGGTAGCCATGGTCAAACTATCCGCCACCGTCCACCGTCCGGCGGACACACTACCCGGACCAGCTTTACACTCCAGATTGCCGATCCCAACACTATCGCAGAGCAGACCGGAATCACTACTGTTGCTGACTTCCGGCGCAGGGATATCGCTGCAGGCGGTGAAGGCGCTCCGCTGGCACCGGCTTTTCATGCGAGTGTTTTTGGCGAGCAGGGCGTAGCGAGAGCCATTGTAAACATTGGCGGCATTGCCAATATCAGCCTGCTGAACGGGCAAAGACTACTGGGCGGTTTCGACTCAGGCCCCGGCAATACGTTGATGGACCACTGGATTGCCCGGCATCTTCACAAGGAGTATGACCAAGGCGGCCTATGGGCAGCCACAGGCACTATTAATAGCCAGCTTCTCAAAAAACTGATGGAGCACCCGTTCTTCCGACTGAGCGGCCCGCGCAGCACCGGTAAAGAGGCTTTTAACCTTGCTTACCTGGACGGGGTGCTCGCCACATTGCCTGCCCTCGCGCCCGAGGACGTGCAATCAACGCTGGCGGAATTCACTGCTTTGAGCATTGCGCGCACTGTAAAGATCTCCAACCTCGCCGTCAGCGAGCTCTATATCTGCGGCGGCGGCGCTCACAATGACCACCTTTTGCAGCGGCTCGCGGCAGCTCTCCCGGACCAAAGCATCAACAGCACGGGCGAACTGGGTATAGACCCGGACTGGGTGGAGGCCGTTACATTCGCCTGGCTGGCACGGCGCACACTTGAGGGCCTGGCGGGCAACGTACCGATCGTGACCGGCGCAGTTGGGGAACGGATACTGGGGGGGATATACCCCGGGTCAGCGGGCTCTAGAACCTGATATAGCCCCGGTCTTCAATCAGGCTGGAGACTTCCTCCGCACCATAGGGCACCACCTCCACGAACGGTTGCAACAGCCTTTCGTCCACGCCGTTCTTGTCCATCCATGATCGACAAGCCTTGACCTCAAGCACACCCAGCGCTGACAGACTTGCCGCCTGATTGACCAGCCCTTTGCTTAGAGTGTAATTTGGACGAAGCAGAGAACGCAGTACAGGACCATGCAACACCAACACCACGGCGCTGCCACTCTGATCCAGCTCACCCTCGTCAAACAGGCGCTCTGCGCGAGTCAACACCCGACCAAAATCAGTTTCCGTCTGCAGCTCAATATCGGCGACATAGCCGGTCGCGGGCGACACCTCGTCAGCGGCTGCAAGGACAGGCAGGCCCATCGCCACCAGCAGGACAATACAGCGGCAGGCAGCCCTCAATGCATCGAGCCGGCTAAATGGAGAAAGAAGCACCACAACCACATGTGGTCGTAGCATTGGGGTTATTGATAACAAAACGCGAGCCTTCCAGCCCCTCGGTATAGTCCACCTCGGAGCCTACCAGGTACTGAAAGCTCATCGGGTCAACCAGTAACGTCACGCCGCCTTCTTCGATAGCCGTATCGTCTTCCGCCACCTCTTCATCGAAGCTGAACCCGTACTGAAACCCGGAACAGCCACCACCGGTGATATACACCCGCAGTTTCAGCGCTTCGTTGCCTTCTTCCGCAACCAGATCCCGCACCTTGCGCACGGCACTGGCTGTCAGATTGATACTGGACGGATTAAAGGATTCTGCTACAGACATGTTTCCACTCGAGGGCTGCCACAATGGCGCCGTGTACAATTAACCTCCATTATCTTAAACCCGAGTATTTTAGTCAACTTTTAAGAGGGACGGCCTTACTTCCCCCCCCGCCCTTGCCAGGCCTGGCTTCAGTCACTGCTACCGAAGGGTCTGGAGACTTCTCCCTGGCGCCTTCGGACACCTCAGTATGCGTCAGGCTGCCATTGACTTCCGAGCCAGCAGCCATCTCCAGCAGAGAGTAGTGCACGTTGCCCTTTACCCTGCCTTTGGAGGCCAGCTCCAGATGCTTACTGGCATATACATCCCCCTCTACCGTGCCGTTGATGACGATCGAAGGCACGCGAATCTCACCCTGAACACGTCCCTTGTCGATTACTCGCACCAACGCATCTTTTCCGTCCTGGGCAATAATGTTCCCTTTGACAACCCCTTCCACATCGAGGTTGCCCGTAAAATGAACATCCCCAACGACGGTGGTATCCCTGGACACCAAAGTCGTGTTACCACCCGCACCAAAGCCACCCTTTTTACTTCCCAACATGCGTAAACCTCTCCTTCAATTGCCAGGGGAACTCCTCCTTCACCTCCATTTCATCAGGTGAAGCCGCGACAGCAAGCAGGCGTACCGACCGCGGCTGAAAACCCTCCGGCAGTTTTAACACCCCCGCGACAGATTGGAAGTAGCGGAATCGCAGGGGTATGGGGTTACTCTCAAGCTCACTACTGAGATCCGCCAATGGATAGCTTAGTTGCTCTCCATCGAGCACACCAACGACCTCTGCGAATAAGTCCACTTTTAACAGGGAATGTTTCATCGCCTCCTGCTGGGCAACGATCCTGAAAGAGAAGAGACCAGGCTCATCGAGAGCAACCAGTTCCAGGGGACGCAAACTCAACCCCTGCGCGATCTCCCCCGGGGCCATCAAACCCCGATAGAAGCGCAACCCCTCTGCCAGGCCGGCGATCTCCTCTTTCTGCAGCGCGATATCCCTGCGCACCATTTCGAGAGCCTGCTTACTTACCTGAGATCGGGTCTGCTCCACGCCCAGCTGCGTTTCCAGTTCTACCACTCGCTGCTGCAGTCTTGGCACCTCGGCCTTCATCGCGTCATAGAGCCCGGGGTCCACCCGCAGGCCATTGTACGCAACCCATTTACCGAGGAAGAACGCTGCGACCAGCAGAGCAATGAGCAGCAACCCCCAAAACAGCAGGCGCCTCTGCTGCAGGCGCTGCTCTTCCTCAGCACTGAGATGACGGCGGCGATTACGCAACATTCAACGGCCTCAGGGCAACAGGCCTACTTGCTTCAGGCCCATTTCCTCGTCCAGACCCAGCATAATGTTCATATTCTGCACTGCCTGACCAGAGGCGCCTTTGACCAGATTGTCTATTGTAGCCATCACCACTACGGTATCGCGCTCCTGAGGCACCAGCACAGATAGCTGACATCGGTTCGCACCTTTCACTGTACGGGTCTGTGGATACATTCCAGCCGGCAAAACGTCCACAAACGGTTCGTCTGCATACCATTCCTCATAAAGAGACTGCAGATCCACCGACGTATTCAGCAAGCGCGCAAACAATGTAGCGTGGATACCACGGATCATAGGCAGTAAATGGGGCACAAACGTTAACTGCACAGCGCTGCCTGCAACCTCAGCCAGCCCTTGCTCAATCTCCGGCAAATGGCGATGGCCGGATACAGCATAGGCTTTGAAGCTGTCGGCCACTTCCGACAGCAGGTTGTCTACCTTGGCCTGGCGCCCGGCACCACTGGCGCCGGAGGCGGCACTCGCGACAAGGTGCTGGGTATCGACCAACTGTCGCCCCAGCAGCGGTATCAGCCCCAATTGCACTGCAGTCGGGTAGCAGCCAGGACATGCCACCAGCCTGGCGCCGGCGATTGCAGAACGATTGACCTCGGGCAGCCCGTATACTGCATGCTCGAGAATGTCCGGGCTGACGTGGGGCTCTCCGTACCAGCGCGACCACAGCTCAGCGTCGCGTATTCGGTAATCTGCCGACAGGTCGATCACGCGTGCACCTGCGTCCAGCAACGCTGGCACCATATTCATGGCTACATTGTGCGGTGTGGCGAAAAACACGATATCGCAGGCCGCCAGTGCTTGCACATCCGGCTCGCCGAACACCAGATCATAGTGTCCACGCAGGTTTGGATACAAGTCATCTACACGGCGGCCACTTTCGGCACGCGAAGTGATTGCTACCACCTGTGCCTCTTCATGCAGCGCCAGTATGCGCAGCAGTTCAACACCGGTATATCCAGTGCCCCCAACAATGCCAACCTTGATCATAGTGCTCCCTGTTACTTCTGTGCCCGCAGCTTAGGACCGCGTAGTATAAAAGTATTGTCGCGCCAATTAACTGTTAATATTGGTTTTTTAACCGGCTCCGGGAAACCGTGTGCGCAAGCAGATCCAGAAATACCGTCAGCTGCTGACCAACTACGACTCAGTGCTGGCCTATTCTCTACTGGGCATCATAGGGGGCATTGCCTCTGGCCTGGTGGTGCTCGCCTTCGAGCGCGCGATTTCGCTGGCAGCGTCACTCTGGGGCGTGGGTGGCGGCGGTGAGGACTTCGAATCCCTGCCGCCACAGTTGCATTTCTGGTTGCCGGTGGCCAGCGCCCTGGCGTTAGGCATAGGCTACCGCCTGCTGCGCCCCGAGGACCGGGAAACAGGCATTATCCACGTATTGAGCCGCATGCATTCCCACTACGGCGCATTGCCCGCACGTAACGCACTGGTGCAGTTTTTCGGTGGCACCCTGGCACTCGGTGCGGGTATGTCCGGGGGGCGTGAAGGACCCGGTGTACACCTGGGCGGCGCTGTAAACAGCCTGCTGGGCCAGAGGCTGCAATTACCCAGCAACAGCCTGCGCGTGCTAATCGCCTGCGGCACAGCTGGCGGCATCGCTGCCGCGTTCAACACACCGCTGGCAGGCGTCATTTTTGCCATGGAAGTCATTGTCGCCGAGTACACTGTTGTCGGTTTTATACCGGTGATGCTGGCCGCCGTCTCCGCCTCTGCAGTCAGCCGCACACTGGCGGGCAGTGGTGCCGCGTTCGCCATCCCGGAGCTACAACTCACTTCGCTGGCAGAAATGCCTTACATCATTTTCCTGGGGTTCAGTTGCGGTCTGGCGGTGGTGGCTTTTATCCGCATTGCCAGGGTCACTGCACGCTTCTCCCACATTGATGTGACACTGCGCTTCGCCGCTGTCGGCGTGGTGACCGGTTCACTCTCAATGCTGGTACCGGAGATTATGGGTATAGGCTACGACACCCTGAACCAGGCGCTGAACGGCGAGCTGGTAGTGACTGCGCTGATCGTCATCGCCCTGGCCAAGATACTGGCCACAGCGGTTAGCGCCGGTGCTGGTATGCCCATAGGCATCATTGGGCCCAATTTACTGATAGGCGCCTGCATCGGCGGTGCACTGGGACACTTGGGGCAGCAGTTCATGCCAGAGCTGGCCTCTGACCCAATCCTGTATATCCTGATCGGTATGGGATCCGCAATGGGCGCGGTGCTGAATGCACCCCTGGCGGCTATCCTGGCTGTTATTGAACTTACCCACAGTATCGCGGTAAGCATGCCGGCGATGCTGGCCATCGTCGCAGCCAGCCTTACCTGCAGTGGCTTGTTTGGTGAGCGCGCGCTGCACCAGAGCCTGCTGCGCCAGCTGCAGAGAGTGGTTCCCGATGACGCTCTCAATCAGCTGCTGCACCGGACCCACGTGGGCTCGATCATGGACAGCAGGATAGTGCGTGTACCGACGCAGTTGAATGAAGAGGACAGAGTGCCCCTGCTTGAGTTCAAGCCAACCTGGTGCCTGGTCAGCCGCGAGGGAGAAGACCTGTACCTGGTGCAAGGCGAAACCCTGTTGGCCTGGCTTGATAAACAACCGGCCGGTGAGGAGGTAGACATAACCGATGCCGATATACGACGCTGGACCACGACCAATATCCCCCTGCAGGCAAGCCTGCGCCAGGCGCTGGACAGTATTGGCAAGCAAACCGCAGAAGCGGCATGTGTTTATGAACGCAGTCGCACCGCCAGCAAACCGATACTGCACGGCGTGATCACCAGGGAGGATATCGAAAAGTTCACCCTGGCCCGACTATGAATACAGGACGTACCGAATGCTGTGGATGAAAGCCCTTCACATTATCTTTGTTGTCTGCTGGTTTGCGGGCTTGTTTTACCTGCCCCGCATCTTCGTCAATTATGCTGGCTGCGAGCACCCGCACACTCGCGAGACGCTGGCGGTGATGGCACGGCGCCTGTATCGCTTCATCACGCCGTTCATGTACATCGTCATTGGCCTCGGCCTGGGGCTGACCAGCTTGAATCCGGATTACTATCTGCAGGCACCGTGGTTCTGGCTGAAGATGGCCGGGATGGCCGCTCTGGTGATCTATCACTTCCAGTGCGGGCGCTACCTGCGCGCTATCATGGAGAACAAGGACAACCACAGCCACACCTTCTACCGGTTCTTTAACGAAGTGCCCGTGCTGTTCCTTTTCGCCATGGTCATCCTGGCCGTAGTCAGGCCTTTTTGACCAAGCTGGATATTCTCCAGCTCAAACCGGATAATTCCTTTCCCGCGGGCATGACGTCCGCCTGAACTGAAGCTGACAGCAGAGACCCTATGAGCACCTCGCAACAACTATTCGATCGCGCCCGCCAACACATCCCCGGTGGAGTGAACTCACCGGTAAGGGCCTTCAAGGCGGTAGGCGGCACGCCGGTGTTCGTCGAGCGCAGCGAAGGCCCCTTCTTCTTCGACAGCGAAGGCAAGCGTTACATTGACTACGTGCTGTCCTGGGGACCCATGCTGATGGGCCACAACCACCCCGCAGTGCGCGAGGCGGTAATCCGCCAGAGCGAGAAGGGACTCAGTTTTGGGGCACCCACAGAGCTGGAGATTCAGCTGGCTGACCGGATCTGCGACATCATGCCGGCAATGGACATGGTGCGCATGGTCAATTCCGGCACCGAGGCAACCATGAGCGCTATACGACTGGCTCGCGGCTATACCGGACGCGATACGATCGTAAAATTCGAAGGCTGTTATCACGGGCACTCGGACTCGCTGCTGGTGAAGGCAGGCTCCGGAGCGCTGACACTGGGAGTGCCAAGCTCCCCGGGCGTACCCGCAGCACTGGCAGATCACACTATGACGCTGACCTACAACGACCCGGAAGGAGTGCGCCGGGCGTTTGCTGAGCACGGCGACAGAATCGCCTGCATTATTGTCGAACCGGTTGCCGGGAACATGAACTGCATTCCACCCGCACCCGGATTCCTGCAAACGCTGCGGGAAGTCTGCTCCGCCAGTGGCGCACTGCTGATTCTGGATGAGGTAATGACCGGATTCCGTTTCGGCCTGCAGGGAGCACAGGGCTTTTACGGTGTCGAGGCAGACCTCACTACGCTGGGAAAAGTCATTGGTGGCGGCATGCCCGTGGGCGCTTTCGGTGGCAAGCGCGAAATCATGGAACACATTGCACCCCTGGGTCCTGTCTACCAGGCCGGCACCCTGTCCGGGAACCCCATTGCCATGGCTGCGGGCCTGGCAACCCTTGAAATCATTTCCGAAGACGGGTTCTACGAACCCTTGTTCCAGCGCACGCGGGACCTGTGCAGCGGGATGGAAGCCGCAGCCCGTGCTGAGGGGATACCGTTCACTACCAACTGTGCAGGCACTATGTTCGGCGGTTTCTTTACGTCCGCCGACCGCATCGAAAACTATGCACAAGTGATGGCCTGCGACACCGAGCGCTTCAACCGCTTCTTCCACTTGATGCTGGATGCCGGAATCTACCTGGCGCCCGCTTCATACGAGGCTGGCTTCATGTCCAGCGCGCATAGCGAGGCTGAAATCGAGGCCACGATAGAAGCGGCCCGTGCGGCGTTCGCCGCATTGCCAGTCTAAAGGAGACAGTAATGAGTTTCAGTTCGCAGCGAGGACCTTTTCCTTCCACCCGCATGCGCCGTATACGCGCCCGGTCGTTCTCGCGAAGCCTGGTCAGTGAAAGCCTGCTGACGCCTGCCGACCTTATTTACCCAGTGTTCGTACTCGAAGGCAACGGGCAAAGAGAAGCCATTCCCTCAATGCCGGGTATTGAGCGCCTGAGTATCGACCTGCTGGTGCAGCAGGGCCGAGAGGCACTGCAACTGGGAATTCCGGCAATTGCGCTGTTTCCAGTAGTGGACACCAGTAAAAAGAGCCTGATGGCAGAGGAAGCGTTCCACCCGGACGCTCTGGTGCAACGTGCGGTCAAGGCCCTCAAAGACGCGGTGCCTGAACTGGGAGTGATTACCGACGTCGCGCTCGACCCGTTCACTACTCACGGGCAGGACGGCATTATCGACGATAATGGTTATGTACTGAATGACGTCACCACCGAGGTGCTGGTCAAACAGGCCTGCTCGCATGCTGAAGCCGGGGCAGACATAGTGGCGCCGTCGGACATGATGGACGGACGTATTGGTGCCATCCGTCAGGCGCTGGAAGCCTCGTCCTGCGTCAACACCCTGATCATGTCATACGCCGCCAAATATGCTTCCAGCTACTATGGGCCGTTTCGAGATGCGATCGGCAGCTCCGGCAACATCAAGGGCGGTAACAAGCACAGCTACCAGATGGATCCGGCAAACAGCGACGAAGCCCTGCATGAATGCGCCCTGGACCTGGCCGAAGGTGCAGACATGATTATGATCAAGCCGGGCATGCCCTACCTCGATATTGTTCGGCGAGTGAAAGAGGAACTGAAAGCACCCACCTTTGCGTACCAGGTGAGCGGTGAATATGCCATGCATCAGGCCGCCTTTGAGCGCGGTTGGTTGCAGCGCGAGCCGGTCATGCTGGAGTCCTTGCTGTCGTTCAAACGAGCCGGCTGTGATGGCATCCTCACCTATTTTGCTGTCGAGGCTGCCAAAGCGCTGCAGTAACACCATGTGGCAGCGACTGCTCATTTTCCTGCTAGTCAGTACCGCCAGCCTGCGGGTTAGCGCACAGTGCGAATGCCTGTGGCAGGGCTCATTTGTCGACGTGCAGCATATGGCCGACCTGGTAATCGCCGGCTCAGTTATCGACGGCAAGGGTAACTCGATAGACCTGCGCGTAGACAGCACACTACGTGGTACCCCTGCCAGCGACACCGTGCGCGTTTGGCTGCACACAGCTAACTACTGTCGCCCGGACGCAGCACTATTCCCCATAGATTCGTCGTGGATCATGGCGCTGTACCGCATTGACCAGCTGATGCCCGGTGGTTTTAACCCCAGCACCCCCAATGTCAGCTACGGGCGGGTCGGTGATTACTTTCTGTCCAGCTGCGGAGGCTACTGGCTGGAGCTCAAAGGCGGCTACGCCAGCGGCGCGCTGATAGCGTCACCGCGCTGGGTGCGGGAACCCAAAATGACGCCGGTCCTCCTTGAACTGATTGCCGCCTACGTTGCCGGCGAAACTGATGCAGACACCCTGCTACAGGCCAGCCGTGAGGACCCGGCACTGCGAGAATTGAAGCTGGACACGCGCGCCTTCCTGCGCGGCGATGAACCCTGAGCCAGCCTGCTCAAACTGACGAAAAGTAAAGATAAATCAGGCAATCAGCCGCCGGCTAAGGTATACAGAACTCAACGCAACCCTGGACGAAACCACAACTATGCAACGGATCCTCAACGATCTGGCCCGCATACGGGAATGGTGGATTGGTGTCTGTACCGGTAGAGATCCGCTTCGCCCGCTGGACGAAGAGGTCTATCGCGAGCGCATTCTGGCCATCACCAGTTTCTTCTGGATCCTGACGGTCATCGCGCTCACTGTCACCAGTGCACTGCTGATCGATATGTCTCCGGAAGGACAGACCGCGGCCAGGGCATTGTTCGCCACTACTGGCTTCGCAGTGCTGCTGACCGTACTGATCCTGCGCTATCTGCACAACCGCATAGCCGCAATGCACATTCTGTTGTTTGCCTTTACCAGCGCCTTCACCATCGCCTGCGTCTATTTTGGCGGCACCCGGTCTCCCACCTTTGCCCTGCTGATTCTGGCCCCGGTCATGGCAGGTATTGTCGGTAGCGTCCGGGCGACGCTGTTCTGGACCAGCCTCGTCATCCTGATCTGGTCGGTAATTCTGGGCCTGGAGCGACTCGGGCTGGAGTTCACCCAGATCATAATGCCGCAGAACTACAACCTGGCCATTACCCTGGCCTACGCCTCCATGGGACTTGCCGTGGTCAGCGTAATCATCATTTATGCGGAGATGAACAAGCACCTGCGTCATTCGCTGCAGAAGGCTAACCGGGAACTGGAGCATCTGTCTTCTCATGATGCCCTCACCGGACTCTATAACCGCCGTTTCTACAACCAACGCATGGCCAGGGCGCTGGAGCGTGCAAAGCAACAGGGCAGGCCCCTGGGGCTTCTGGTATTTGACCTGGACGATTTCAAAGAGGTCAACGACACCTACGGCCATGGCATGGGCGACGCCCTGTTGGTGGAACTGGGCGCCCGATTGCGCTCGCAGGTAAGAGAGACTGACCTGATAGCACGCCTGGGCGGCGATGAATTCGCCGTGATCATGGAGGACATGCGTTCTGCGGAGGACCTGCCGGGCATCGCCGCCAAACTGGTCGCGGTCATCAAGCAGCCGGTAAAATTGCGCAATCAGGAACTGTCGTTAGGGGTGAGCTGCGGGGTCGCGTTATACCCTGAAGATGGCAACGACCAGAGGCAACTCGAGGAAAAAGCCGACAAGGCCATGTACAAAGCAAAACAGTTGGGCCCGCCTGCATCAGCGATGGTGCATTAACGCCTTTTCCAGCGCGACCTCAGGGGATTTTTGCCACCCTCAACGAGATCCATCAATTCATCCAGCATCATCAGCGACAAACCCCAGATGCAGCGACCCTGATAGTGATAACAGGGCATTGGTATTTGCATCCCCCTGAATTCCCAGACCATTTCTTCCCGATTATCGGTATCGAGAAGATATTCCAGGGGCACCCAGATCACCTCCGCCACTTCATAGTTGGGGGTAAACTCCACCTCTCTTTCAAGATGAAAAACAAAGGGGCTCACGGCCATGCCAAGCGCTCCCCGTCGCGGCCTTGCATTGATGTCGGAGAGGCGCCCCAGGCATTTATCCTCGGGCCCAAGCGCCAGCCCGATCTCCTCTTCTGTCTCGCGCACGGCGACCGCATAGCCGTGAGCATCGGTTTTATCCATACGCCCGCCAGGAAACGCCATATGACCCGACCAGGGGTCCCCCTCCCTTTCCGCGCGTTTGATCATTAGAATGTGCAATTCACCTTGCCGGATCTGCAAAAGCAGCGCCACGGCAGAACGCTTCATCAATCGACGCAACAGCGGTTTCCTGGGGTTGAAGTCGTCAAGACGACTCGCGACCAGCTGTAACAATGGTATCGGCAACAGTATGCACCCAACAGAATTTACAGGATTAAGCCAGCCTGCAGCCGCTGTGACAAGACAAGGGACATCAGTATGGTGAGATCATCCGAACTTCTCCGCCTCAAGGACGTTCAGCTGGTCTATCGCGCACTACCTGTACTGCGCGACATAAACTGGCGCCTGGAAAGGCCGCAGCAGTGGGCCTGCCTGGGTCCCAACGGTGCCGGCAAGACCGTGCTGGCAAAACTGATCAGCGGCCAGAGCAGCCGTTTTTCCGGCGAGTACATCCGCTCCGCAAAACTGACCCAGGAAGGCAGCGCGTACGTTTGCTTTGAGCAGGCCAGGGCTCTGTGCGAGCGCGACAAGAAGTTGGATGATTCCGAGACCCGGGCCGACGCCAGCGACCCCGGCACCCTGGTCCAGGAGATCATTCTGGGCAACCGACCCGCCGACCCTCGGTTCTTTGAGTGGGTTGAGAGGCTGGGAATAGGTCACATTCTACAACGCGGACTGCGTTACATATCCACCGGCGAGATGCGCAAGACCTTACTGATAAAGGCCATCCTCAGTGATCCCGCCCTGCTCATCCTCGATAGCCCGCTGGACGGCCTGGACGCGTCCTCGCAACAGGAACTGAGCAGCATCATCAACGAACTGTTGCACTCCGACCTGTCAATGTTGCTACTTTGCCGTCAGGCAGAAGACCTCCCTGACGGCATTACCCACCTGCTGGTGCTGGACGAAGGGCAGATTCTCGCACAAGGCGAACGCAATGCAGTACTGGCAAAGGCAGAAGTGCAAGGACTCATGTATCCGCCTGTTGAGGAGTTAGGCCAGCTACCCTCTCCAGCGCCCAGGCCCTACACGCTTCCGGACACCGGCCCGCTGCTGGAACTTGTTGGCGTCAATGTCAGCTATGGTCCCTTAGCAGTGCTGCGCGATGTGCACTGGCGCTTCGAACGCGGCCAGCACTGTTACATTTCGGGCCCCAACGGTTGCGGCAAAAGCACCTTGCTGAGCCTGATAACCGGTGACAATCACAAGGCCTACGGCCAGAACATCTGCCTGTTCGGAGTGCGGCGGGGCTCAGGTGAAAGCATCTGGGACATCAAGCAGAAGTACGGCCAACTGGACAACCAACTGCACCTCAATTTCGTTCGTGGCATGAAAACCGTAGAAGTGGTCATGTCCGGTTTCTTCGACACGATTGGCCTGTACGATGACTGGGGCGACGAACAGCACGCCATTGCCCGTCAGTGGCTGGCGGCGCTGGGTCTGGCCGCACTCGCCAGAGAACACTTTGACGCGCTATCGTTCGGCATGCAGCGCATGGTATTGCTGGCGCGGGCAATGGTTAAGGCGCCAACCATTCTGCTACTGGATGAGCCCACGCTGGGGCTCGACGGCCACCACCGCCGACTAATGCTCCGGGCGATTGATCACATTGCCAACAACTCGGACACCCAGATTATTTTTGTCAGCCATTCCAGTGGCGACATCCCCGCCTGCATCAACCAACACTTGCGTTTTATGCCGCTCGAAGATGCCTTCGAGGTGGTGACGGAAACGCTTTAGCGGACATAGGCCCGCAGCGCATCACATTGCTGCGGCCCGGTGCAATACAACAGACCACGCTCGGCGGCAGCTCTGGCCTGCGCCACGTTGCCGGAAGCAGTGTGGGTTTGCGCCAACCCCAGGTATATATCTGCATTATCCGGGTCAATACGTTGTGCTCGTTCCAGATAGGCCAGGGACTGGCTGTAGTCACCCCGGCTGCGAGCGTCATCGGCTTTTAACAGCAGCCCCGTGTGGGCACCCGAGGGGGCGGGCCTGGACACTTCCGGCTGCGGCGTGGGTGCGGGCTGGGGAAGCGGGTCCGGCACCGGCTCACGATACTCCGGCTCGGGGCTCTCGATCTTTGGCAGAGAATAGGGATTGGTACCGCAGGCGCTGAGCAGCAAACTCAGTATCAGCAGCGACAGCGAGCGGTAGAATCGTTTGGACAGCACAAGCCACTCCCGATTGTTGGCAGGCGCGGCAGTTTAACCCAGTTCCAGGGTCTCTGCAGACGGCCAAGCAATAGCGCCTCGGAAAAATTCAAACAGTTATGGCTCAGTCGCCAAACAATGACTGAAACCAGTCCCTGATACCGTTCTTCTTCGGCGCACAGCGCGTCTTATGACGAGGCTCGGAGCCAGCTATGAAGGGAACACTGCGTGCATTCGGGCACCCCTCACCCGTGAGATACCCACTGCTGCTATCGATTGTCGATACCGCAATACCCTCAGGCATGTTGTAGTTGAGCGCGCGCTTGCTGGCATGCGCCATAAAGTGAGCCCACAACTGCAGAGCGCCACTGCTGCCGGTGAGACCGGTAGCGCCGTTGTCGTCTCTGCCCACCCAGGTAACCGCCATCAGGTCTCCCGAGAACCCGGCGAACCAGGAATCACGCCCCTCGTTGGTCGTTCCTGTCTTGCCCGCCACAGTCAACCAGTCAGGCAACCTGGCGCCACCACTGCGCCCGGTGCCGTTCTGCATTGCCTCGAGCAGAGCGTACTGCAGCAGATAGACCGCCTGCAGACTCACCTGTCGATCGTACAGCAGCTCGTAGCGTTTCTCCGGTTCACCGCGCGCATCCACGACATCACGAATACTGCGTAATGGCGAGCGGAAACCACCAGCGGCAATCGTTTGATAAACCACTGCCATATCCAGCGGAGAGTACTCACCCGCGCCCAGGGTCAGGGCTGGCACTCGCGGTACCGCGTGCTCTATACCCAGGCGGCGCAGCATATCCGCCACATTATCAATACCCAGCTCCATACCCAGCCGGGCCGTTGCCAGATTGTAGGAGTTAGCCAGCGCCTGGTAGAGCAACACCTCGCCGTGCTCAACACGGTCGAAGTTACGCGGTTCCCAGGGTTCGCCCTGGGCGCGGGGCACGCTGAAACTGGTGTCGTCCAGCACGCTGGCCAGGGAGTAACGATCGGCCTGCTCCAGCGCAGTCAGGTACACCGCCGGTTTCAGCAATGACCCCGCAGGTCGGCGGGCGTCCAGCGCACGATTGAATCCCGCGTAGCTGGGACGCCGACCGCCCACCAGCGCGGCCACTTCTCCGCTGTCCAGGCGGGTCACCACCGATGCACTTTCCAGGTCTCCGCTGCTATCAAGTTTGTCCATCATCTCGAGCGTACTGCGCTCAAGCTGGCGCTGCACAATCGGATCGAACGCGGTAAGTATTTTCAGGCCTTCCTGAGTTAATTGCTCGTCACGGTATTCCAGCCGCAGCTGCCGCCGCACCAGATCGAGGTATGCCGGGAAGGTATCGCGTATCCTGGGGGCCTTGTTAAGGTCCAGGGGCATGGCCCTTGCAACCATGGCGTGCTCGCCAGAAATCACGCCCTGCTCCACCATTAACTGCAGCACCACGTTGCGGCGTTCCAGGGCCCGCTTTGGATTGCGCAGCGGATTGTACAGGGACGGCCCTTTTATCATCCCCACCAGCAAAGCCTGCTGGTGCAGACCCAACTGCTCCAGGGGCGTGTCGAAATAGTGCCGCGCAGCCAGCGCAAAACCATGAATTGCGCGAGGCCCCTCCTGCCCCAGATACACTTCATTGATATAGCTCTCGAGGATCTGCTCCTTGTCATAATGGAGCTCCAGCAACACTGCCATCAGCACTTCGTTGAGCTTCCGGACAATTGTGCGCTCTGGCGTGAGGTAATAGTTCTTCACCAACTGTTGCGTGATAGTGCTGCCACCGGCGACCACCCGGCCAGAGACCAGGTTGCTATATGCCGCCCGCGCAATTCCGGTAAGCGAAAAGCCCAGGTGCTGGTAAAACCGCTGGTCCTCGACCGCCAACAGGCCTTGCCACAGGGTTTCGGGCACGGCATCCAGGCGCACCAGCAACCTGTCTTCACCGTGGCTGGGATAAATACCCCCTATCTGCGCGGGATCCAGACGCATCAGGTCTACACTCTGCCCTTTCTCCGTAACGGACCGGACCTTGGCGGGACCGACGTCCACCAACACACGGCGCGCCGGTTCGCGTTCTCCGGGAAAATCGAAGCCTCGCGTGTAGATTTCAAAACGGCCACGATTGCGCGCCACCTGGCCGGGCTTGCGGGTGTGGGCCACTTTGCGGTAGCCCAGAATTTCAAGCTCATAGGCCAGATCATCCGGCTTGAGATCGGCGCCCGCAAACAACTCCAGCGGTCGGGCGTATACCTTGGCCGGCAGCTCCCACATCTTGTCGGTAAAAGTGGTGGTAATACGGGCATCCAGGTAAATCAGATAGCCGACACCCAGGAGCAGGGCAACCAGGAGCAGTTTTAACAGTAGATTATGCGTCTTTCTCATGGGCGGCGAGTTTAACCTACTTTACGCCACGTTCGCCGCTTCAAACGAAACCAGGCCACGAGGTAAGCAGGCTCTCCCGGGAACGTCCGAGCACAGGGAAGTGCGAGGCCTCAGCCATCCATGGCTTCGGACGTCCCACCGGGGCATCTATACCCCCATACCACTTCCATCGAATTGAGGTGGGGGGCCTGTTTGTATTCAAATAGCTTTAACAGTGGCGGTTAATCCGGATAATACGGCGCTGACCGATTACAGGAATCCTCGCATGAAGAAGTACATGGCATATGGCATTGGCGCGGCGCTGGTTGATACCGAGATAAAAGTGGAAGACCGCGAACTGGCGCAGATGCAGGTTGAGAAAGGCATGATGACGCTGGTGGATACCCAGCGGCAGGCAGAATTGCTGGACCACCTCAAGGGCCACCTGGTCAAGGCCAGCCACGCCAGCGGCGGCAGCGCCGGCAACTCCATGATCGCCACTGCGCAGTTTGGCGGGCCCACTTTCATGTCCTGCAAAGTAGCCAATGATGAAGACGGTGACATCTACCTCGCTGATCTGGCTGCGGCGGGCGTTGATCACTGCCTGAACGGCGAGCGCGAAGAAGGCGTCACTGGAAAGTGCCTGGTGCTGATTTCTCCGGACGCTGAGCGCAGCATGAACACCAATCTTTCAATCAGCGAGACACTCTCCGTAGAGCAGCTGGTACCAGAGGCCATTCGCGCTTCCGAATACCTTTATATTGAAGGTTACCTGGTGACGTCTCCCAGTGGCCGAGCCGCCGCAGTGCGCGCTCGGGAAATTGCTGAGGAAGCAGGAGTGAAAACCTCTATCAGCTTGTCTGACCCGGGCATGGTGGAATTTTTTCGCGACGGCCTGCAGGAGATGATAGGCAAGCGGGTCAACCTTCTATTCTGCAACGAGGCGGAAGCGATGGGCTGGGGTGAAACTGACAGTCTCGATGAGGCTATAGAGAAATTGAAGCAGATCACTGACACCTTCGTTGTTACCCGAGGTGCCGATGGCGCAATCACCTTCGATGGTGAGCATCTGGCACAGATTCCCCCACACAGGGTGCATGCCGTGGACAGCAATGGCGCGGGCGACATGTTTGCCGGCGCCTTCCTCTATGCCATTACCCGTGGCGAAGACTTCCCGACGGCGGGCCGCTTTGCCAGCCTGGCGGCGGGCCGCGTGGTGGCCCACTACGGCCCCCGACTGCCAGCAGCCGATTACCCTGACCTTCGGGCAGACTTTTTCGGCAACTGATCGCGACGGGGCGGCCATCCCCGGCAAGTGCGATCGCACAGCATCAAAACATATCTATCTGCTTCCCCACCAGGGTGCGGAAAGAGGTTCCGACAAACCCCAGAATGCCGTCCGCCACCGGCTCCAGCTGGCGCTCGGCATAGTGCTCGTAATCCAGTGGCGCCAACGGCTTCTGCGCGGGCTCTGCGCCCGCTGTCGTCATCACATACTCTACCCAGCCGCCCCTCGATGGCGGCACCAGTCCCCGCGCAGCATAGAGGCGTGCGGCCTGCACATGGGGCGGCACATTCCGCTCATACTCGTCGAGCTTTCTGCGCAATCGCTTGCGGTAAACAAGCTCCCCGTCACGCTCCCCGGCCAGCAACTGGAAATGAATCTCGCGCACGTAATCTGCGAAAGGCTCCTCCATGAATATCCTGCGGTAAAGCTCTTCCTGAAAGTCGCGCGCCAGGCGCGTCCAGTCCGTGCGCACATTCTCCAGCCCCTTGAACACGAGACGATCCCCGCCTGCGGCGGTGACCACACCTGCGTAGCGCTTCTTGCTGCCTTTGTCGGAACCACGCACCGTAGGCATCAGAAAGCGCTTGTAGTGGGTTTCAAATTCAAGCTCCAATGCGCTGTCCAGGCCAAATTGCTCGCGCAACTGGTGTCGCCACCAGGTATTCAGGCTGTCCTGCAATTGCTGGCCAGCTGCCTGCGCCTGTGCATCATTGGCAGCCTCGTGTATCCACACAAACACTGAATCGGTATCACCATAGATCACACGGTGGCCAGCTTTCTCAATATGGTCCCGTGTACGCTGCAGGATCTCATGCCCACGACGGGTAATGGAGCTGGCCAGCCGAGCGTCAAAAAAGCGGCATCCGGGTGTACCAAGCACACCATAAAAAGAATTCATGATGATCTTGATGGCCTGGGAGAGTGGTGCATCCCCAAGCTGCCTCGCTGCATCGCGCCGGGCCCACAGCTGCTGAATCAGTTCCGGCAGAATATGGCCTTCGCGAGCAAAACGGGCTTGCAAAAAACCTGGCACGGTGGCTTCTTCGTCCAGATCACCTGACACGCCAAGGGCCAGCCCCAAAGGGTCTATGGCGAAACTGCGAATAATGCTGGGGTACAGGCTTTTGAAGTCCAGCACCAGTACATGGTCATAGATACCCGGCGTGGAGTCCAGCACCCAGCCTCCGGGGCTGGCGGTATGATCCTCACTGGCATTGGGCGCCACAAAACCGGCCCGGTGTAGTCTTGGCAGGTACAGGTTGTCGAAGGAGGCAACCGAGCCGCCCATACGGTCCATGTTGAGCCCGGTCATAACCGTTCTAGCAACGGCAAAGTCCAGCATTGAGGTGGCCTCAAAGATGCGTGTCACCAGCTCACAATCCTTGATGTTATAGGCCGCCAGGGTGGTCTTGTCGTGCTGGAACAGCCGGCCTATTTCCTCGCCACGATTTGCGCCGTGTATCAGCTTCCCCTCTCCCAGCAGTTCATGAGCGACATTATCCAGGGCAAAACTGTCGAAGTTGTAAAAGGCAGCACGCAGCATATCTAGACCATCCAGCACCACCCGCCCGGGACACTGCACTGCGCGCCGCTCCCCTTCGTCGTCAAGGCTGCGCCAGTGGGCCGGTCGCCGGTTCCTACCCAGCAGTAGCCGCCTGCCCAACTGGTCAGCCACCCGCTGCAGGTACCAGCAATCAAAGTTGATCACGTTCCAGCCAATCAGCACATCCGGGTCAAAAACTGCAAGCCAGTCAAGGAAGGAACTCATCACCTCCTCCTGAGTGGCGCAGCTTTGTACATAGTCTTGCTCTGCCCCTTCGCCAAGCATGAACACCCGGCGCTGCTGTTCCTCCCCGCAGCTGCCATGAACAGCGATCGAGAATAACTGCACGCCCTGCATCGCGGTTTCTATATCCATCGACACTACTTTCAGCTCAGGGCGATAGTCAGCGTGACGCATGACCGGGTTATCCAGGAGAAGATACTGCCCGCGCCGCGTCACCTCGCCCTGAATCTCTGCTCCACCAGCAATGAAACGCTCCATCAGGAAGCGGTCGGCCGGATTTATATCCGCCTCCAACGGGTTCAGGCCAGCCTCACGCAGGCGATCGGCCAACTGCCTGGAGCGCCGATAGCTGCGGCAATACACACCGACGACAGCTGACATGCTGAAGTCGCGTAGCGGCAGTTGTTTGACCTCAACACCGGCTTGCGCTGCAAGCGCCGGTTGCGCGCTATCAAGCTCTGAGCAGGACAGGAAAAAGACGCTTTGTTCGCCGTGAACCAATGCACACAAAGGGCCATCGTCAGTGGCAAACCAGTACTCAAGTTCAATGCCGGCAGGGCCATCTCGCCAGTTGCGCGTGAGCAGGAAGCCAGTAAAGGTTTGTGTACTCAAACCCATTCTCTTGTCATCTCCCACCGCAGGCGCTTAAGCTAGAGCACTTGCCTCCGAGCCACCCTCCAAAAGGTAAACGCATGAACAAGCCAGTAATCAAGCTCGACCCCCTTTACCAGTTGTTACGCAACGAAGACATCAAGAGTTTTAATGAGCAGCGTGACAAGCTGGACGCCAGCGAACTGAAAAGTGGCGACTACCGCGGGCGCGACCTGCGCAATATGAATGCCGACGGGCTGGACTTCAGGGACTCGTATTTTCGCAACGCAGACCTCAGTGGCATAGATTTTCGCAACACCAACCTCGAAGGCGCCAGCCTGCTGGATGCCAAGCTCTCCGGGACGTATTTTCCCAAGGAGCTTTCTGCCGCAGAAATTCGCCTGTCCCTGGATACCGGCACCCGACTGCGCTACCAGGAGGATTGAAGCAGGACCAAACTTCAACCCTGCAGGAGCAAGTCACGCAGATCGATGATCGCGGCATTGGCGCGACTGATATAAGAGGCCATCACCAGTGAGTGGTTGGCCACCAAACCGAAGCCGGTACCGTTGAGAATAACAGGACTCCACACGGCCTCCTGCGCCCCCTCCAACTCGCGGATGATCTGCTGAAGGCTGACGCGGGCATTCTTCTTCTCCAGCACCTCGGCAAAATCCACTTCCACTGCCCGAAGAAAATGAATCAGCGCCCAGGTCGTGCCGCGGGCTTCATAGAATACGTCGTCGATCTCCAACCAGGGGGTCTTTACCTCCATCTCTGCGGGACCACGAGTGGACTGGCTGGCGCCGGCATCCCCCGCCAGATCTGTATTCAGGCGGCGCTGGCCAACGCTGGCACTCAGGCGCTGCGACAAAGAACCAAGTCGTGTGTTGACCGTAGACAACCAGTAACGCAGGTTGTCTGCCCGGGCAAAAAACTGCGCATCCGGGTCGTTGGCGTCTGACAAGCGACGGAAGTAACTGCGTGTGTAGCCCTGGGCCTGGCGATACTCGGATTCCGATGAAGGCAAGACCCAGCTGTCCGAATCAAAATGGTAGCGAGGTTCCGCCAGTGCGAGATCGGCATCCTCGGTGGACTGGGACTGGGACCTGCTGAATACTTCACGCATGGCACGCGACAAGTCGCGCACCTGAATCAGGGCGCCGAATTCCCAATTGGGTGTATTGTCCAGCCAGATGCCGGGCGGGAAGCGGTCATTGTGTAAGTACCCGCCGGGCTTTTCCAACAGAGTTTCCATTACGCCCATCAGCGCGGCCGTGGTCACAGACCCGGTCACCACCTCTCCGTTGTCCTCGCCGGCGTACTGAGCAGCTTTTTCGCGGGGATCAAAATGATCCGGCGTAAGGCTCCAGAACATGCCCAACACCAGCGTCGCCAGCAAGTAGATCGCCAGAACCAGGAGGAACCAGCGCACCGGCCGGGTATCCGGGAGGAGATCGAAAAGGCTATCGCGCCAATCCGCCAGAGTTTCTTTAAATCCGTTCATCCGCCTATTGCCTTCTCAATGATGTTGATGATGATCATGCTTGCTTGTGCCTGCGCTCTTGCGCACCTGCGCGGTGGTACACACTTCGCCCCCGGACGCCAAATGCAGGCAGAGTTCGCGGCTCTGCCCTGGACCGGGCATTGTCTCCAGCTCAAACAGCATCAAATGCACACCTCCCGGTTCAAGTGACAGCGTTTCGCCGGGTGCCAGTGCCAGCGCTTCCACCTGCTCCATTGTTACCAAGCCATCTACTTCCCGACTGGTATGCATCTCCACCCTGCCCGCACCCTCTACTCGCGCCCCCGTCACCGTAAGCGCCTGCTGGCCATGGTTCATAATCGTGACATAGGCCGCCGTAACCGGCTGCGAGGGGGGCAAAGCGCGTATCCAGGCGGCCGACAGATGGGCTTCAGCCCAGACAGTAGATGAGCCCATTACCAGGGCCAGTAACAAACACACACGAAACAATACAATTTACTCCAGTGGGAAACTAACAGCACAATCGAGCGTCACACACTATACCATCGCCCACCGGCACGCGGCAGTGGATTGGGGCGCAAGCACACGACTGTTACACTTGCCCGCGACATTACACAGCAACCAGGGATCATCATGCGCGCACCGCTGACAGCGCTGCTTCTATTTTCTGCGACACTGGCACTGGGCCAGAATCTCGCTGCGCCGACAACTTCGCCTTTCTCCACCGCCCCGACGCCGGAATTTCTGCCTGTAGAAGAGGCATATCAACTGGAAGTCGACGTTCTGGATACGTCCCGCCTGCGGCTTTATTGGCAAATTGCGGACGGTTACTACCTATACCAGCACGCTTTCAAGTTCCGCATGGCCGACGGCGACCCTGCACTGACGCCCAACTTCCCGCCGGCGCTGGAACGCACCGACGAGTACTTTGGCGATGTGAGCGTCTACTACCATCAGGCAGATATTGAATTGGCGTCATCGGCCGGGCTCCTCGAGGGCGCAATCCTTGCGGTAACATCACAGGGCTGCGCAGACGCCGGACTCTGCTATCCGCCACGCACCCAGTACTTTGTGCTGGACCCGGCCAGTGGCAGCGCAACCGAAACTGGCAAACCCGGCCGCCAGAGCACTTCCAGCCCGCCGGACTCTGCAGCTACGCTGGACCTGGGTGCACTTCCCTACATGCTGCTGCTGGCCTTCCTGGGTGGCGCGATACTGAACCTGATGCCCTGCGTATTCCCCATACTCTCGCTCAAGGTCCTGAGCTTCGCTCGCAGCAGCGACCATGACCGCCATTTGCACAGCTGGGTATACACCGCGGGTGTGGTCATCAGCTTTGTCGCGGTTGCGGCAGTATTGATCGGCCTGCAACAGGCGGGCAAAGCCGTCGGCTGGGGCTTCCAGTTGCAGAGCCCGGGCTTCGTGGTAGCACTGGCCTATCTTTTCCTGGTCATGGGGCTGTCGCTGTCAGGCCTGGTGCAACTGGGTGGCAGCCTGATGAATGCGGGCAGCGGGCTCGCCGGCAGGAGCGGCCCTTCCGGCAGTTTCTTTACCGGCGTCCTCGCCGTTGTCGTCGCCAGTCCCTGCACTGCACCCTTCATGGGCACCGCACTGGGCTTTGCGGTGTCGCAACCGCCCCTGGTGGGGCTCCTGGTATTTGCCGCGCTCGGCCTGGGCATGGCCGCGCCGCTGTTACTATTCAGCTACAGCGGTGCAGCGCGAAAGCTGATGCCGCGCCCGGGCCCATGGATGGAAACGCTGAAACAGTTCCTGGCATTCCCTCTCTACGCTGCGGCGATCTGGTTGCTCTGGGTGGCTGGCAGGCAGACCGGCGTCAACACCATGGCAGCAGTCCTCGCCGGTGCGCTGGCACTTACCATGGGCCTTTGGCTATGGCGCCTGGGCGGCTGGAAACGCGGCCTGGCAGCGGCTTTGGTCTTGTTGGCCGCCGCACTGGGAGGCTGGCGTGGGCTGGACGCCGGCGGCGGCCACGCCAAGGCGCTGGCCAGTGAACACGTTGCCTGGTCCGAGCAGACCCTGGCAGACTTGCGCGAGGCGGGAAACCCGGTCTTTGTCGACGTCACCGCGGACTGGTGCATCACCTGCATCGCCAATGAGCAGGCTGTGCTTTTGACAGATACCATGCAGGCTGCGTTCGCCGATCACGGCGTCATCTACATGGTGGCCGACTGGACCAACTACGACGCGGATATCGCCAGATTCATCAGTCGTCACGGTCGCACAGGCATACCGCTGTACCTCATGTATCCAGCAGACACGGAGGTAAAGCCACTGCTGCTGCCGCAAATCCTCACCGCCGACACGGTATACCAGGCCCTGGAGGCCGTTTCAAGCAAGAAGCCAGACATTGAAAGCAAGTTAGCTACCAAATAAACGAACTTTACAGAAGATACGTCGTTCTTCGCACAACGTGCATAGCAACCCCCGAAGATGCCGACAAAGTGTTAAATATGGCTAACTTCTGGAATAAAGCAGCTAACTGTCGCCAAAATTCGAAAAATTACCAATTACCATGGACAGTGCACCATTATTGCGCCACACTTACTCTATCTGTGCCCGGCCCCTGGAGTGGAGCAACTCGACATGGCGACCATACTCGTACTGCACGGCCCCAACCTGAATCTGCTGGGCGAGCGCGAGCCTGGTATTTACGGGCACAGCACCCTGATTGAGATCAATCAGCTCCTCGAACAACAGGCCCGGGAGCGCGGGCATCACCTGCTGGCGGTGCAGAGCAACGCCGAGTACGAACTGGTGGAGCGCGTACAGGAGGCTCGACACGAGGGCGTCAACTTTATCCTCATTAACCCGGCTGCCTTCACCCATACCAGCGTCGCGCTGCGCGATGCCCTGGCTGCCGTGGCGATTCCTTTCATCGAGATTCATCTATCCAACGTGCATGCGCGCGAGCCGTTTCGCCAGCATTCCTATTTTTCCGATATCGCACAGGGCGTGATTTGCGGCCTGGGCCCACAGGGCTATGAGCTGGGCCTGCAAGCGGCCCTGCGGCAGCTGGAACAATCCTGATTAACCAACAGAGAGATAATTATGGACATTCGCAAGGTTAAAAAACTCATTGAGCTTCTGGAAGAATCCAATATTGACGAGATTGAGATAAAAGAAGGCGAAGAGTCCGTGCGAATCAGTCGCAACAGCGCGCAAAGCCTGATCGCTGCCGCACAGGCGCCCTACTATGCGGCGCCGCCACCGGCGCCGGCGCAGGCCGCGCCAGCACCCGCAGCGACAGCTGCGCCAGAGGCACCGGCCAATGGCGACAACACACCCACCACCACCGGTCACGTAGTGAAGTCTCCCATGGTGGGTACATTCTACCGCTCACCATCGCCCACTTCGCCTTCGTTTGCGGAGGTGGGTCAGCACGTCAAAGTCGGTGACGTGATCTGCATCGTCGAGGCAATGAAGATGATGAACCAGATTGAAGCAGACAAGTCCGGAACTATAGAAGCCATACTGGCAGAGAACGGCGCGCCGGTTGAATTCGACCAGCCCTTGTTCACCATCGTTTAAGGCGACCTGAGGAGCTACACATGCCCATTCTGGACAAGGTACTCATCGCCAACCGCGGTGAGATCGCGCTGCGTATTCTGCGCGCATGCAAAGAACTGGATATCAAGACTGTTGCCGTGCATTCGTCGGCTGATGCGGAGCTGATGCACGTACGCCTGGCAGATGAATCCGTCTGTATAGGCCCGCCCTCCTCCACAGACAGTTACCTCAACGTGCCGGCAATTATCTCTGCTGCAGAAGTGACTGACACCACGGCCATTCACCCCGGATACGGCTTTCTCGCCGAGAACGCCGATTTCGCCGACCAGGTAGAGAAAAGCGGCTTCACGTTTATCGGGCCCACTGCGGCAACCATACGCCTGATGGGTGACAAGGTGTCGGCCATTGAAGCGATGAAACGTGCCGGTGTGCCGACGGTACCCGGTTCGGACGGCCCACTCACGGATGACCACCAACGCACCAGAGAGATCGCCAACCGGGTAGGCTATCCGGTGATCATCAAGGCAGCTGCTGGCGGAGGCGGCCGTGGCATGCGCGTGGTGCACAATGAAGAGGTCCTGATCAATTCCATCGAGGTGACCAGGTCGGAAGCAGCCGGCGCCTTTGGCTCAGACGTGGTGTACCTGGAGAAATTTTTACAGAAACCACGACATGTGGAAGTCCAGGTGCTGGCGGATGGCCAGGGCAACGCCATTCACCTTGGGGACCGGGACTGCTCACTGCAGCGCCGGCACCAGAAGGTGCTGGAAGAGGCTCCGGCACCCGGCATCCCCGATGACTTGCGCAACCAGGTCACTGAGGCTTGCGTGAACGCCTGCATTGAAATCGGCTATCGCGGCGCCGGCACCTTCGAGTTCCTTTACGAAGACGGCGGATTCTACTTCATCGAAATGAACACGCGCGTGCAGGTGGAACACCCCGTCACCGAAATGATTACCAGCTTTGACATCGTCAAGGAACAGTTGCGCATTGCCGCCGGCCTGCCGTTGTCGAAAACACAGGATGAGATTCGCTTCCACGGCCATTCATTTGAATGCCGGATCAACGCAGAGGACCCGCACAATTTCCTGCCTTCCCCTGGCAAGGTCACCACCTTTCACGCGCCGGGCGGCCTGGGCGTGCGCTGCGACTCGCACCTCTACGACGGCTACACGGTTCCACCGTTCTACGACTCGTTGATTGCCAAGATCATCACCTTTGGTGAAAGCCGAGACGTAGCCCTGGCACGCATGCGCCAGGCACTGGACGAACTGGTTATCGAGGGAATCAGAACCAATACACCGTTGCACCGCGACCTGACCCGCGACCGCGCATTCCAGGCTGGCGGGGTAAGTATTCACTACCTGGAAAGTAAGCTTGAAGACAAGCTATAGAGAGCCTGGGCGCTCGCTACTGTGGATGACCCGGAGCGCCATCATCGCAACATTTCCTCGCTTCTCAGCAGCGCGCCATAGTCTATGAGCTGGATCCAGTTACGCCTGGACAGCAATCCGGAGCAAGCCGGGGAACTGGAAGACCTGCTGCTTGCCAGCGGGTCCGTCGCGGTAACCATGGAAGACAACGCAGACCAGCCAGTCTTGGAGCCCGCCGTGGGCGAAACGCCGCTGTGGGGGCAGACCCGCCTGACCGGCCTGTACCCTGCGGACACCGACATGCAGGCCGTGCTCGCGCATTTCCCCGCCGACATGCTCGGCACCTGCAACCAGCGCATCGAGATCCTTGAAGACAAGGACTGGGAACGCGAGTGGATGCAGCACTATCAACCGATGCAGTTCGGTCGCCGCCTCTGGGTCTGCCCAAGTTGGCTGGAACCCCCTGAGCCTGACGCCGTCAACCTCCTGCTTGACCCCGGCCTGGCATTTGGTACCGGCACCCACCCGACAACTGCGTTGTGCCTGGCACAACTGGATGGCATGACGCTCGCCGGCACGAGTGTTGTGGACTACGGCTGTGGCTCGGGCATTCTTGCGGTTGCAGCGCTCAAGCTGGGCGCGGAAAAGGCCCTGGGCGTGGACAACGACCCGCAGGCTCTGGTAGCGAGCCGCGATAATGCCGGACGCAATGGCGTGGAAGCCCAGCGGTTCGCGGTGGCCCTTCCCGGCCAATATGACGCGGGCCAATGGCAGGGCAAAGCCGAGGTAGTTATTGCCAATATTCTGGCCGGCCCACTGATGGAGCTGTCCTCCACGCTGCTGCACTGCCTGAAACCGGGGGGGACGCTGATGCTCTCCGGCCTGCTCAACACTCAGGCGAGCGGGATGATCGCGCATTATGCGCCGTGGATTGAACTGGCGGTGGCGGGTGAGCATGAGGGTTGGGTTTGTTTGCGGGGTAATCTCGCCAAGGCTGACTGAGGCGTTGTTTTTTATCCAGCTCGGCTCAATCCAGCCCGGCTCAGCGGTTGTATACCCCGTCTGAAAAACGCAACAGAGGCGTCCTGCCAGCTTGGCCTCGCACATCCCTGTGCTCGGACATTTTCAGACGGGGTATACAACCACTGAGCCTCGTTACGGCATACACAATTGGCCCCTCGCTTTGGGGTACTACGAGATCTACATTGCTAACAGCAGAAGGCCCGGCCCCGGTTGGCTCTCTGCGGAACCATCAGGCCACCGCTTTTTGCGCAGCCGGCTTGCCGGGGGCTTTCCGGCGTGGATGTCTGAGGCCGTTTAGCGGTTGCGCACAGCAACCGCTGGCCGAGTTACACCCCGGCCCGGCACGCCGGCGAAGCTTGGGGCCGTTCCGCAGGGAGCCAACCGGGGTCGGGCCGCATAGCTCAAACAGCTGCACCACCTGCCACTCGATTCACCGAAAGCACAAACCGGCCATTACTCCTGCCCATTTTTTGTGCAGAAATTCTTTCGCCGCCCACCCCATACGAGTAGAATACCGCCTCTTTTTCGCGCCACCCGTAGCACAAAAAAAGCACAACATACTCAATGCCACAGATTGGACCCTACAAGCTGGCCAACCCGGTCGCGCTAGCCCCCATGGCAGGCGTGACGGACCTGCCTTTTCGGCGACTGTGCGCAGAAATGGGCGCCGGACTGGTGGTGTCCGAGATGATCAGCAGCAATCCTCAATTGCGCGACTCGCGCAAAACGGCCTGGCGCAGCGTCCACGACGCGGAAGTAGAGCCGCGCTCAGTACAAATCGCCGGTAGCAATCCCGAGGAGTTGGCAGAAGCCGCCCGCTATAACGTCTCTAAGGGGGCGCAGATCATTGATATCAACATGGGCTGCCCGGCGAAAAAAGTCTGCCGTAAGGCCGCAGGGTCAGCTCTGCTGGCCGACGAAAAGCTGGTTCAGGATATTCTGCAAGCCGTGGTAGCCGCTGTGGATGTACCGGTAACGCTGAAAATTCGTACCGGCGCCAGCCCTGACCAACGCAACGGCGTCACTATCGCGCGCATCGCGGAAGAAGCCGGCATTGCAGCACTGGCCGTGCACGGCCGCACGCGAGCAGACAAGTTCAACGGGAAGGCAGAGTACGACACGATAGCCCGCATCGTCGAGGCAACGCGGTTTCCGGTATTTGCCAACGGCGACATCGATTCCTGCCGTAAAGCGGAAGAAGTGATGAAGGCCACCGGTGCAGCCGGCGTGATGATCGGCCGCGCAGCTCAGGGGCGACCTTGGCTTTGCGGGCAGATTGCGGCACATCTGGCGGGGCAGCCTTTCACCGAACCCGGCAAGCAGGAACAGCGCGAGATCCTGCGCCGTCATCTGCTAGCCCTGCACGCGTTCTACGGCGAATTTATGGGCGTACGCATCGCACGCAAGCACGTGGGGTGGTACCTTCAGGGGTCCCTGCACTGCAGCGCGGAGCGAGCCCGTTTCAACAGCCTGCAGTCAGCGACTGACCAGTTACAGCAGATAGAATCATTTTTTTCACCAAAGACAACAGAGGAACTTGCAGCATGAGCAGGGCGGAACCCCTACCCCCGGCAGTGGACGGCGACACCGCTGCTAACGACGAACAACTTCAGACTGGTGATACATCGAGACTTCGCGAAGCCGTAACCGCAAGCGTCCGCCAGTATCTTGCGGAACTCGACGGCCAACTGTCCACCGAGGTATACCAGATGGTGCTTGCCGAGGTGGAAGCGCCTCTGCTTGAAGAGATTATGGCGTATACCCGCAACAACCAGACCAAAGCATCTGTGATGCTGGGCCTGAACAGGGGCACTTTGCGCAAAAAACTCAAGCAGTACCAGCTCATCGGCAAGAAGGACTGACCCATGAATCAAGCCGTAAAAGTCACTCGAGCGTTAATCAGCGTTTCCGACAAGGCCGGCATTGTCGAGTTCGCCGGCAAGCTGCGCGAACTCGGCGTCGAATTACTGTCTACGGGTGGAACGTATCGCCTGTTACAGGAAAACGGGCTGGAGGTTACGGAGGTGTCCGAATACACCGGCTTTCCAGAGATGATGGACGGCAGGGTGAAGACTCTGCACCCGAAAGTGCATGGCGGTATTCTTGCTCGTCGCGGCCAGGACGATGATGTCATGGCAGAGCACGGTATTGACGCTATCGATATGGTAGTGGTGAACCTTTACCCGTTTGAGGCAACCGTGGCGAAAGCCGACTGCACCCTTGAAGATGCAGTGGAAAACATCGACATTGGCGGGCCCACCATGGTGCGCGCGGCGGCCAAAAACCACCGCTTCGTCAATATCGTGGTCAATGCATCTGACTACGATGCAATCATCGCCGAGATGCAGGCCAACGATGGTGCCACCAGCCTTGAAACCCGTTTTGACCTGGCAATAAAAGCCTATGAGCATACGGCTGCCTACGACGGTGCTATAGCCAATCACTTCGGCAAGCTGGTACCCGGCGGTTCTGAAAATTTCGCACGCACCTTCAACGCCCAGTTCCATAAAGTGCAGGAAATGCGCTACGGTGAAAACCCGCACCAGAAGGCCGCTTTTTATGTAGAGCGCCACCCGGCTGAAGCGGGCATTGCCACGGCAAAACAGTTACAGGGCAAAGAGCTGTCCTATAACAATGTGGCGGATACCGACGCCGCCCTGGAGTGCGTCAAGAACTTCGAGCAGCCGGCTTGCGTTATCGTCAAGCATGCCAACCCCTGTGGTGTTGCCGTAGCCAGGACGATTGGTGAGGCTTACGACCTGGCTTTTGCCACCGACACGGAGTCTGCCTTTGGCGGCATCATTGCTTTCAATCGCGAACTGGATGCCGCGACAGCAGCCGCTATTTGCGAGCGTCAGTTTGTAGAGGTCATTATTGCGCCCAGTGTCAGCGCGGAAGCGGCGGCAGCGGTGGCCGGGAAAAAGAACGTGCGACTACTGCAATGTGGACAATGGTCTGCGCCTTCACCAGCCCTGGACTACAAGCGAGTAAACGGCGGCCTGCTGGTACAGGATCGCGACCTGGGCATGATCACCGCAGATGACCTCAAGGTGGTGAGTAAAATACAACCTACTGAACAACAGCTCAATGACCTGCTGTTTGCGTGGAAAGTCGCCAAGTTCGTCAAATCCAATGCCATCATCTACGCCAACAACGGCCAGACCGTGGGCGTGGGTGCAGGCCAGATGAGCCGCATAAATTCCGCACGCATTGCCGCGATCAAGGCCGAACACGCAGGGCTACAGGTGAAGGGCTCAGTGATGGCCTCGGACGCATTCTTCCCCTTCCGCGACGGGATCGACAGTGCCGGAGAGCGTGGCATCGCCGCGGTGATACAACCCGGTGGGTCCATTCGTGACGAGGAAGTCATTGCCGCAGCAGACGAACACGGCATGGCAATGGTGTTTACGGGAATGCGGCACTTCAGGCATTAATTTCCGTTTCAACAGCACCCCGCGAAGGCATTCCAGAGCTTCGCGGGAACGATGCAAGCAAGCGAAAAGGAAGCAGCAGTGAACGTATTAATTATTGGCAGCGGCGGCCGCGAGCACGCACTGGCATGGAAAGCAGCCCAGTCCGAACGGGTTGACACAGTCTATGTGGCACCCGGCAACGCCGGCACCGCTACAGAGCCCGGCCTGGAGAACGTGGCCATTGATGTGATGGACTTTCCGGCGTTGGCGGATTTTGCCGAAAGCAATGGTGTAGGCCTCACTATTATTGGCCCGGAGGCGCCGCTGGTAGAGGGTGTGGTGGACTACTTCACCAGTCGCGGCCTACGCTGCTTCGGTCCCGGCAAGGGTGCCGCCCAACTGGAAGGCTCCAAAGCATTTACCAAAGATTTTCTCGCCCGCCACGGCATTCCCACCGGGGACTACGCCAACTTTACCGAGCTGGAGCCGGCGCTGTCCTACTTGCGCGAAAAGGGTGCGCCCATCGTGGTCAAAGCTGACGGCCTGGCTGCCGGCAAGGGCGTTATCGTCGCCGAGACCCTTGCCCAGGCGGAAGACGCCGTCACCGACATGCTCTCGGGCAACGCGTTTGGCGACGCCGGCTGCCGGGTGGTGATAGAGGAATTCCTGGAAGGCGAGGAGGCCAGCTTTATCGTCATGGTGGATGGCAAGAATGTCTTGCCCATGGCCACAAGCCAGGACCACAAGCGCATCGGTGAGGGTGATACCGGCCCTAATACTGGCGGCATGGGCGCGTATTCTCCGGCGCCTGTGGTAGACGATGTCATCTACCAGCGCATTATGGAGCAAGTGATCATGCCGACTGTCAACGGCATGGCCGCCGAAGGTAACGAGTACACAGGCTTCCTTTATGCTGGACTGATGATATCGCCGCAAGGCGAGCCCAGGGTCATTGAATACAACTGCCGCTTCGGCGACCCGGAAACCCAGCCCATCATGGTGCGCCTGCAATCTGACCTGGTTGAACTCTGTGAACTGGCGCTTGATCGGCAACTGGACACCGCCAGCGCGGCCTGGGATGCCCGTTGCGCCATTGGTGTGGTGCTCGCTGCCGGCGGCTATCCGGGCAGCTATGCCAAGGGCGCGGTGATTCACGGCCTCAATGCAGAACAGGAACCCGGCATCAAGGTGTTTCACGCCGGCACCGCCCAGCAGGGCGATGACATCGTCACCAGCGGCGGACGTGTGCTCTGTGTAACTGCGCTGGGAGATGATATTGCCGGCGCCCAACAGGCCTGTTATCGCGCAGCTGACAAGATTAGCTGGGAAGGTGTGACCTTGCGGCGGGACATTGGCTGGCGCGCCATCGCGCGGTATAGTCAGGTCTGAGTAAAAACAGCAGGTTCGCCCATGCGTCAACGCCGACTTTCCCTGGTAGACCGCTTCATCAGCAAGGCGGATGCCGTGATGCGTACCATCACTAATAGCGGCCACTCCGCGGGACGCCCCTCCCCATCCGATGGCCATAGCGATACCGACCTCGCTGAGGAAGAACGCAAGCACGTGGCGGGACTGATGCGCGTCAACCACACGGGCGAAGTCTGCGCCCAGGCCCTTTACCAGGGCCAGGCCCTCACCGCGCGATTGCCCACTGTGCGCGAAGAGATGCGCGAGGCAGCTGAGGAAGAGATTGATCACCTGGTGTGGTGCGAAGAGCGACTGCGCGAACTGCACAGCCGGCCAAGCGTACTGAACCCCGCCTGGTACGGGATGTCTTTTGCGCTGGGAGCAATCGCTGGAGCGATAGGTGATGAGGTAAGCCTGGGGTTTGTCGCGGCCACGGAGGAACGCGTCTGTAATCACCTGAAGGACCACCTCAAGCAACTGCCGGAAGACGACCGCAAATCACGCCTCATCCTGCAACAAATGCTGGAAGACGAAGAACGCCACGGCCTCAATGCACTTGAGGCAGGCGGCAAGGACTTTCCCCGGCCGGTAAAAGATGCCATGTCAGCCGTGTCCCGGCTGATGACCGGCAGCAGTTACCGGGTTTGAGCGGCCCTGCGCAGACCAACCACAACTCAATTCTGCCGCGGCACGCCGGGCACAAACGATAAAACACCCGTGAAAGGCCCCGGCAGATGATTCACTGGCAGGACAAGACCCGCTTTCACATCGGCAGTACAGCTTTTCGTTGTTATGACTGGGTATTTGGCTCACAACCATCAACGGCGCAGGAGTATTTTCTGCAGAAAGACGCCGCGATGGTTCGCGATTACCTGGAACTGGTGCAGCGTCTGAAGCCCAGGCAGATTGTCGAACTGGGAATCTGGCAGGGAGGCAGCTGCGTCTTTTTCAATGAACTGTGCCGCCCGCAGAAAATGGTCGCAATGGAGCTCAGCACAGAGCCTGTACCGGCACTTGAACACTACCTTTGCCACTCTGCCCACGGCCACTCGCTGAGCACTTTTTATGGCATCGACCAGGCTGATAACACGGCGTTAACGGGTATCATATCTGCGGAGTTTGGTAACACGCCACTGGACCTCGTCGTTGACGATGCGTCTCATTTTGTCGCGGAAACGCGCAGCTCATTCAATGTGCTGTTTCCTCGTTTACGCCCCGGTGGTGCCTACGTGATAGAAGACTGGGCATGGGCCCACGATCCCGTGGATGACCCCCAGGGCGCGGTAGACCTTTACCCGGACAAGGAACCACTGTCGCGACTGGTGTTTGAATTTATCCTGGCAGCCGGCTCGACGCAGGGCATTATCCAACATATCGAGGTGGACCGGCACAGGGTAACCGCCTACCGCGGCGACGCGGAGATACCGCAAGCCGATTTCGATATCAGCCAGCTTTGCCTCAAGCGGGGCAAAGCCATGCTGGCGCAACACCCTCCCGGCGGAGCATAAACCATGTCGGGCATTCTCAGCGACGAGCTACTACCGCCGTACCAGCGGCTGATTGAGGGCGAACTGGAAGCCGGGGCAGGCACTGCCCGGGAGGTGGACGACCCGATTGGCGTGGGCGCTGTGGGAGGCAGCGGCACTCGCCTGGTCGCAGCGCTGCTGACTCATGCCGGTGTGGCTATGGCCTCACCCATCAACAAGGCAGGCGATGCCCTGGAATGGCCGCCCTATCGCAAGCTGCTCAGCGAGGAATTGCTCGCCAGGTACTCTCGCGAGATGATGCTGTCCAACGCCTACCGGGTTTTCGAAAACCTACTCGCCAGTCGCAGGCAGCAGCTTGGCCTGAGCGGTCGTGTGGGATGGAAAGTTCCCGGTACGTTTCACTGGATCGCGGAGCTGTCGCGCTATTTCCCACGCATGCAGTATCTGCACCTGATGCGTAGCGGCCTGGATATGGCCTATTCTGGCAACCAGGTGCAGGCCAGTAACTGGGCTGGCGTTGTCGGCGTTGAGCTGACACGCGACAAGAACGGCAGGATTACACCGGGATCGGTTTTGGAGTACTGGTTGACAGCCAACGAGCTTGCGCTGGAAAAGTGCGCGCAGTACCTCCCCGGAAGAGCCTACACCCTCAGGTTCGAACAACTCTGTTCGCAACCACATGCGGAGTTGTCCAGCCTGCTGAGTTTTCTCGGGCTTGCACTGTCCGGCAGTGAACTCGACCGCCTGGTTGCCATGGTCAAGCCTCCCGCGTCCATCGGGCGTTACCGACATGCCCCGTGGCAGGGAGACTTCAGTCCGGCACAGCTCTCACGCCTGGAGAAACTGGGCTATACGCCCTAGTGTCCTGTCCGGTTAATTCGTTAGCGAACACAGCTGATCTCTTGCCCCGATGCACGGCGATAGTACCCGGACACATCATCGGTCAAAAAGCGATTGCTGATCACGGGCTCCCCCGCTGCCCTGGATAGCAGCAAAGGCGGATAACGGTCAGCCAACTGACCTGATTCCAGCGGAAAGCTGACTGACTGCACCCGTTTATCCCCAAGTTGCAGCACGACATGCCCAGTGGACCTGCCCGGGCGACGCACCGACCACTGGTAGTAGGAAGACACTGTCAGCAACTGGCATTCCGCGGGCCCAAGGGACTGCTGCAATCGCGTACCGGGCAAGTCCAGGACTATACTGCTGCCGTCCTGATGCAGTGAGAAATGCCCGTCCTGATGCGCCAGTTGCGTGGCCGGCGCATTAGCCGTCACCGGCACCTGGAAAGTCCACGCACCGTACCCTGGCGTGCGCCGGTAACTGTCGCCCGTCAGGACCCGAGCGCTTTCGTTCCGCGTCTGGGCGACAGGAACCCTGCTAACGGATTCAAGCCAGTTCCGATAGGCATTTTCCACAAGCTGCAACTCTGCCGGGGGTATTACCCGGGGCCCGGAGAAATAGTCCTTACCGCTGGCGCGACGCTGAATCTGCTTGCCGAAGGCCAGGTAGTCGGCATCGAGATCAAGCACTCCACGCTGTGACCAGCCATAGCTGGCCATATTCCAGAACGCCTTGTCGTCACGCGCCACTGCCTCGCCGCGCAGCAGCGGCGTGAAATCACTGCCATCGAGATTTTGCGGAACAGGCAGGCCCGCGAGTGTGAGCAAAGAGGGCATCAGGTCGCGGATAAAGACCGGGTCCCGGATTTCACCCGCTGGGAGTGTACCGGGGCGTGACAGAATCAGCGGTGTACGCAAGCCACCTTCATAAAAGGTATTTTTTTTGCCAAAGTAAGGCTTGTTACTGTCCCGGTCCTTATTCACACCTCCGTTGTCGCTGGCAAAGACCACCAGGGTGTCAGCCAGCTCGCCGCTCTCCTCCAGCGCAGCCAGCAGGCGACCAACCGAGTCATCAAGCTGCGCCACCAGTGCAAGATATCGCCCCTCGGCTGTATCGGGAAATTGCGCCGCAAAACGTGCCGCCGGCTCTATCGGAGTATGCGGCGCAAAATACCAGAGATTGATAAACCACGGAGCTTGCTCAGCAGCAAGGCTGGCGATTCTGGCAATTGCCGCGTCTGTCAGGATATCGGTCAGGTGACCAGACACCGGGGCGGGGGGATGACCTGAACCTCGCAGCCATGGATTCACGTAAGTGGACTGCGCCGGCCCGGACGGACCGTTTTTTGTCTCGAGAGCGTGCAGGAAGCCAAACCATTCAGCAAAGCCCTGACGATCGGGGAAGGCGGAGGGCAGGTCCTGGCCCAGATGCCACTTACCCAGATGAATGGTGGTGTATCCAGCCTCCTGCAGCACTTCCGGGAGCGTACGTATCTCCGGACCAATACCGCGCAGGTGCGGCGGCATGCCGACTCGACTGGCTGAGAGCCCAGTCAATAATTCCACTCGCGAAGGCCTGCAGGTTGCATGAGCGTAGTGGCGGGTGAAGCGCACACCTTGTTGCGCGAGGCGATCAATATGCGGCGTGCTGGCGCTGCCATCGCCAAAACTGCCCAGGTCATTATTGCCAAGATCATCGGCAAGAATCAGCAGAATATTCGGTCTCCGGCCGGTTTCCGTAGCCTCGGGGGACGGCGCACTACAGCCGGCGAGTAGCGCAGCCAGGGCAAGGCAAACAAAAAACCGGGGCACTGTTCAGGACGTGCGCGCCAACAGACCGTGTTCGTCGCGCAAGATACGCTCGCGCCAGTCCAGGTCTTCATGCATGCCAGGATACTGCTGCTGGCCTTTGCGCAAGCCATGCAGGACTTTTTCAACATCCTCATCGCTGGCAAAGCCGTGGTCGCGCTCCAGTAGAATCTCGCGCACGCGATTGGTGGGATCCAGATCGCAATCAACACAGGCAGAGATACCGCCGCGAGCCAACAGGTCCAGCTTGGTGTCATTGAGTGCGGTGAAGCCAATATCGGACACATGGCCCAAAGGAGTAGTTTTCTCGTAGTCGTTGCAGCAAACGTAGTAATTGCCACTCCAGCCTACAAAAAGAAACTTGAAGGCAGCATCGCAAAGTGTGGATATGCCATGCTCGCGCATCAGCGACTCCGCCTCGTCCAGCGTGGCCCGGCTCTCGAGGAACAACTTGCCGTTATCGCAGGCACCACCGCGATTATTCTGGGCGAATACCAGAAAGCTCTTCACGCCATGGGAACGCCAGAAAGCTTTCATATCGTCGATCTTCGCCTTGTTGATATCGTGTTCAACGATATTGATGGTGATGTCCACCCTGCCTGCGGCGATCTCAACAAACTTCAGCGCATTTTTCATCGAGGTATCAAAATCCAGGTTGTACACCTCTTCATAGTCCTCGCCAAAGTCGCTGATGCTGAGGCTGATCTCTTTCAAGCCGGCATCCACCAGGTCTTGCGCCAGCTGCGCGTGCAAACGCGAGGCATTACTGGTCATCCCGACGCGCAGGCCTTTTTCCGTAGCGTAGTGCATGAATTCAACGATGTCGGAGTGCAGAGTGGGCTCACCTTGCCCGGTAAAAGTGATCTTGGGCAGCGGATGCGGCAACTCCAGGACACGATCTATAGCCTGGTAAAAGTTTTCGCGGCTAAGGTATCCCTGCTGAGGCGTTTTATCACGAGGACAAAACGAACACAGCGCGTTGCACCGGTTGGTCAACTCTATATCGACTAGCACGTGAGAAAACTTCATAATACGTGACTTCCACAGATGGGGGCGGCCCGCAACTGCAGGCCATGGCTGGCAGCCAAGATTATAGCACCGCATGCCCCTGTTCAATTGCCGCTGAGGCCTAACCGTTACTCGTCCAGTCGAAGCCATGCTTTATCTCGTCTTCCTTGTTGCCATCGCAGCTCTGGCTGCCCTCGCTTTCTGGCTGCGCCGAAGAACCCGCGTGAATCCGACGAAGCCGGCACCGCCCGCTCAGCCATTGCACCTTGGTATCAAGGCGTACATGCGGGAAGATTACGACAGGGCCGAGCCCATACTGCGTCATCACGCGGAGGCGGGGGAACTGAAGGCCCAGCAGCTGTTGGCCAAAATGTACTATTCCGGCCATGGTGTGCCCAAAAGCATGACCCTTTACCTGCATTGGCTGGAACGAGCCGCAGACCAGGGTGACCGGGCCGCCAAGGCCAGGTTGAAGGCCGCGAAGAAAAACCGTGACCCCTGATCGACTCTGTTGCTTGCGCAGGCCTTTATGCTGTGCGTAAAATGCCGCAAGTAATTGATAAATATTTGAAAAACATATTGCTGCAGCCAAACCCGGCTGTGTCAGCAAGCGGGTTACCCAGCTATGTCACTATTCGTCCCCCCCAGCCTCAGGGTTGATTTTGAACCCAGGTTGCGCGGCCAGAGTACCTGGATGGATCACGCCTGTTTCGGCTATGACATTGTTGGCGCCACATCGCCCGCTCTTCTGGTGGAACTGGGTAGCCAACGCGGCTTCTCCTTCGGCGTTTTCTGCCAGTCCGCCCGCAGCCATTCCATCGCCTGCACCTGCTACGCTGTGGATACCTGGGCCGGAGATGAACACACCGGCAGTTACGGGGAAGAAATTTACGACAATCTGGCCAGCCATGTCCGCGAATTCTACCGACACCACGCCTACCTGTTACGTATGACCTTCGACGAGGCCGTCTCTCAGTTCAGTGACGGCTCAATAGACCTGCTGCACATCGATGGCCTGCATACCTATGAGGCCGTGTCGCATGACTTTAATACCTGGTATCCGAAAGTGGCCGATGGCGGCATCATCCTGTTCCACGATATCGCCGAGCGCCAGGGTGACTTTGGCGTCTGGAAACTGTGGGAAGAACTGCGGGCACAGCACCAGACCTTCACCTTCACTCACGGCCATGGGCTGGGCGTGCTGCGCAAAGCCGGGGGCGCCAGCCTGACGCAGGAAGCACCTTTGCTGCAGCTGCTGTTTTCAGGCAGCGAGGAAGACCGCCAGGCCCTCGCGGAACTTTACAGCATCGGTGGCCAGTTCCTGAAAAGCAGGCGCCAGGCACGGCAATTTCGTCAGTCCCGGGAAGCCGCGATCAAGCGCAAGCTCTCCGGCGAGAACTGAGTGTGAGCGACCAGCCCATACTTTCCATCGTGGTAGTCGCCTACCGCATGCCGCAACAACTGCAAAGAACGCTGTATACACTGTCCACTGCCTATCAGCGCAACGTCAGCTCGCAGGACTACGAAGTCATCGTGGTGGAGAACCGTTCCGACCAACTCTTCGACGCCGGCCTGCTGGATTCACTTCCCGGAGACTTCCGCTACTTCCCGCGTGAGGAAACAGCGAGGACACCTGTGCATGCGTTGAATTTTGGCTTTACGCAGGCGCGGGGAAGATATGTCGGCATCATGATCGATGGCGCTCACATGATCACCCCCCGCGTGGTTGAGCACGCCCTGTCCTGCTTCCGGGCGCACCCCAATTGCCTGGTGGGGATTCCGGTACATCACCTGGGCCCCGAGGAACAGCACATCAGCACCACTGCGGGCTATGACACGGCCGAACAGGACCGCATGCTCGACAGCGTGGACTGGCGCGCAGACGGCTACGAGCTGTTCAGGGTGAGCGTCTGGTGTAGCGCGCATGCTCGCGGCTTTATGCAGCCCATCTCTGAATCAAACTGTTATTTTGTTCCTCGCGAGAATCTGGAAAAGCTGGGCTATGCCGACACCCGATTCGATTACGAGGGCGGGGGCGCCATCAACCTGCACATGTTCCGGGCGCTGGGCCTGCTCCCCGGCAGCGTTTATATACTGCTTATGGGTGAAGCCAGTTTCCACCAGTTTCATGGCGGGGTCACATCCAATGAGACGCGTGAGCAGGTGGTAGGCAAGTTTTTTGATCAGCTGAGCAACCTGTGGCAGGGAGAGTACAAGGCGCTCACCCGTGAACCGCTGTACTACGGCAGCATCAGTCCGCAGGCACAAACCCTGCTCACGGCTGCGTCGAGATTCGGGGAACGCCGGGCAAGACGGCTCGCAGATATGGGCCAGCCACTTTGGCCAGAGCAGCCCGTACAGGACATCACGGAGCTGCCATTCCATGGAAAATAGTCTCCCGTGACAGATCAGGCACCCCTGCTGCACATTGGCTATCCGAAATGTCTGTCAACCTGGCTGCAGCAGTGCCTGTTCCGGGCCGAGTTCGGCTTCAGCAAACCACTAAACCCATTCGACATCCAGCTGGAACTCGTCAGCCACAACCCCCTGGATTTTGATCACGCAGCGTTTCGCGCAGGGTTTCTGCAACGCAGTGAACGCGCGGCAGGTGAGCAGCAACTCGTCCCCGTCTGCAGCTCCGAAAACCTGGTGGGCGCACTTTCCCATGGTGGCTACAACGCCAGGTGCAATGCCGACAAACTGCATGCGTGCTTTCCCGAAGGCAGAGTGTTAATCGTGATTCGCGAACAGCAATCCATGCTGCGCTCGCTATATCGAACGCTGGTTGCATGGGGAAACCCCTACGGAATAGAAAGACTGTTAAACTCGCCACCGCACTGGCGGCACATTGCTCCGGCGTTCCAACTGGAGGCGTTCGAGTACCATCGCCTGATCGCCTATTACCAACAAAAGTTCGGAGCAGAGCGCGTGAAAGTGCTGTGTTTTGAACAGTTCCGGCTCGACCCGAATGGATTCGCTGGCGCGATACTCGACTACTGTGAGCTGCCAGCAGCGGAGGCTCTGCCCGTAGACAGGCAACTCAATCCGGGTTCTTCTCTATTTGGGATCGAGAAGAAGCGTCTGGCCAACCGAGCCTATCGCAATATCTACAACAGCAACGGTCTCCTCGACGAAACTGAGCAACGGCAGTACCAGCGCATGGCCGACTTCCGGGGTAGGCGCGAGGGTCTACTGGACCGCCTCCTGTCTCCGGCGATGGAACGGCGATTCCGAAAGCGCGTGGCAACCCAGCTGGAAGGCCGGTTCAGAGATAGCAACGCCCGTACACAAGCCCTGACGGGGCTGCCGTTGGCAGAGCTGGGATACGATCTGGACGATTGACGCAGAGGCCCGGTTCAGCCGCCGTCGAATTCACGGATTTCGTAGCTATGTGACATCTGCACCCCTGCACCTGCCAGCATAATCGACGCGCTGCAGTATTTGTCTGCTGACAGCTCAACTGCACGTTTGACCTGGTTTTCCTTCAGGCCAATGCCCGTGACGACGAAGTGCAGGTGTATCCTGGTGAACACAGCAGGCACTGCATCGGCGCGCTCAGCCTCGATCTCCACCTGGCAGTCGACTACCTTCTGTCGCGACTTTTGCAGCATGCTCATCACGTCATAGGTGGAACAACCGCCGGTACCAACAAGCAGCATTTCCATAGGGCGCGGCCCGAGGTTGCGCCCACCGAGTTCGGGTGAGCCGTCCATGACCACTGCGTGACCGCTGCCAGTTTCACCGACAAACATGGCGCCATCTGTCCATTTTACCGTCGCTTTCATTCCTTCCTACCCACAGCAAAAATCAAGGCGGCGCAGCTTAGCACAACAAGTACCGTTTTACTTGAGGCCTGTCTGGGCTAGAATCGGTAAAACAAAAACACAAACAGCTAAAACAAGTAGGGGATAATCGGGTGCTAAAACCGCAGGTCGTCAACGCTATACCGAATATCGAGAACTTCCTCCGCCACTGTCAGCGCAAGCAGTACAAGGCAAAGGCATCGGTGATGAAACAAGGCGAGGCGGGTGACACACTGTACCTTATCCTCGACGGGTCCGTGTCGGTGATGGTGGAGGACGCATCAGAGCCGGACCATATGATGGTGGTCAGCTATCTCAACCCGGGTGACTTTGTCGGCGAGATGGGCCTGTTTGAAGAGGAGATCACGCCGCGCAGCGCCATGGTGGTCGCCAAAACCGAATGTGAAGTGGCGGAAATCTCCTACCAGAAGTTCCACCAGATCAGCAGTCAATATCCGGAAATCCTGTACGCGATCTCACGGCAGCTGGGCAAACGCCTGCGCCAGACCACAAGAAAGCTCACCGACCTTGCATTTGTTGACGTTTCGGGCCGAATCGCCCACACGCTGCTCGACCTGTGCAAGGAGCCGGATGCCATGACTCACCCCGACGGGATGCAGATCAAGATAACCCGGCAGGAGCTGGGCAAGATCGTTGGCTGCTCGCGCGAAATGGCGGGCCGCGTGCTTAAAGCACTGGAACAGGACGGACTGGTTTCCGTGTCCGGCAAAACCATGGTGGTCTTTGGCACCAGATAAGTCTCCAGCGCCTGCCCCAATGAACTACAACGAATGAACCGGACAGGACACTAGGTCGACGGGAAAAACAGCTCCTGTAACCTGGCTCCCGGATCCTCCGCTCGCATAAACGCCTCACCCACCAGAAATCCATACACGTCATGTTCACGCATCAGCGCGACATCAGCTGGTGTATGGATACCGCTTTCCGTTATCACCACCCTCTCCTTTGGAATGAACGGCAGCAAATCCAGCGTCGTCTCCAGTCGCATCTCGAAGGTGTGCAGATCGCGGTTGTTGATACCTATCAACTGCGTCTCGAGCTCCAGAGCGCGCTCCAGTTCTGCCCGGTCATGGACCTCCACCAGCACGTCCAGCCCGTGCTCACCAGCGGTATCTGCGAGCTCTTTCATCTGCTCGTCTGCCAGTGCGGCGACGATCAGTAAAATAGCGTCGGCACCGATCGCTCGCGCCTCTACCACCTGGTAGGGATCTACGGTGAAATCCTTGCGGATAACCGGCAGGGAGCACGCGTCCCTGGCCTGCTGCAAGTATTCATCGGCACCCTGGAAAAAATCGATATCGGTCAACACTGACAGGCAGGTCGCGCCGCCCGCCTCATAGCAACTGGCGATTTCAGCGGGCTTGAAGTTCTCCCGAATCACGCCCTTGCTGGGCGATGCCTTTTTCACTTCCGCTATGACTGCGGGCCTGGCTGAGGCTACAGCATCGCTCATTGCTGCGGCAAACCCACGAGCGGAGCTTTGCTCGCTAATACGCGCCTCCAGAGCGGCAAGCGAGCACTGCAGCCGACGCTCCCTGACTTCCTCTGCCTTGCGCGAGAGGATATTGCGTAAAATCGTCGGCGCGCTAGCGGCCATTACCCTGGCCCTCCCCCGCGCTCATCAATTGGGTGAAATCGATAAATGATTTCAATTTCTCTGCAGCCTGCCCGCTGGCCAGCAGATCCTCCGCCATGGCGACACCATCAGCGAGCGTGCTGGCTACTCCAGCCACATAGATGGTGGCACCGGCATTGAGCGCTATAATCGCCGCCGCTTTCACCGAGGCCTCGTCGGTTGCACCCGCCAGCGCGCCACGAATCAGTGCTGCAGACTCACCGGAGTTGGCCACGGACAACCCTTCAAGGCTCTGGCGCTGCACGCCGAACTCCTCAGGAGTAATGTGGTAGGTTTCGATACTGCCATCGCGCAGCTCAGCAACGCGGGTGCCGCTGGCAATGGATATTTCATCCAGGCCATCATCCCCATGAACAATCATCACGTGCTCCGCCCCCAGGGCCTGACAGACCTGCGCCAAAGGCTCACAAAGCTTTTCTGCAAAAACGCCTATCACCTGCCGTTTCACTCCCGCCGGGTTAGTCAGCGGGCCCAGCACATTGAACACCGTGCGCAGGCCCAATTCGCGGCGCGGGCCCACAGCATGACGCATGGCACTGTGGTGGGCCGGCGCAAACATGAAGCCCACCCCGACCTCTTCTATAGCGCGTGCTACCTGCACCGGCGTTAAATCCAGAGGCATGCCCAGCTCTTCAAGCACGTCCGAACTGCCGCTGCTGGAAGACACGCCCCGATTCCCATGTTTGGCTACATGAGCACCGGCGGCGGCCACCACAAACGTCGAGGCGGTGGAGACATTGAACAGGTTGGCACCGTCACCGCCGGTCCCCACCAGGTCCACCAGGTGCGGACAGTCCACTACCACCGGCGTAGCCAGCTCGCGCATCACCTGTGCCGCGCCCGCAATCTCTGCAGTTGTCTCGCCTTTCATGCGCAGCGCCACCAGCAACGCGCCTATCTGCGCTTCCGTGGCAGCACCAGACATCACCTGGCGCATCACTTGCGCCATTTCCTCGCGACTCAGGTCCCGTGCCGTTACCAACGCGGCGATAGCCTGCTGAATATCCATGCTATTGCTCCAGGAAGTTACGCAACAGATCGTGGCCGTGCGCGGTAAGAATCGACTCAGGATGAAATTGCACGCCTTCCACCGCCAACTCCCGGTGGCGTAAGCCCATGATTTCATCCACCTCACCCGACGCAGTTTCGGTCCAGGCGGTAACTTCCAGACAGGCCGGAAGGCTCGCTTTCTCGACCACCAGGCTGTGATAGCGAGTGGCCTCAAAGGGTTCACTGAGGCCGCGAAATACGCCCTCGCCCCGGTGATGCACCGCAGATGTCTTGCCGTGCATTACCTTGCGTGCCCTTACTACCTTCCCGCCAAACACCTGGCCGATGCTCTGGTGGCCCAGGCAAATACCGAGAATGGGCAACTTACCGGCGTAAGCCTCTATCACCGCCATGGAAATGCCGGCCTCGTCAGGCGTGCAGGGGCCCGGGGAAATCACAATCCTTTCCGGGGCGAGCGCGTCGATGTCAGCTACCGATATTTCATCGTTGCGCACCACCTGCACAGCTGCGCCCAATTCGCCCAGGTACTGCACCACGTTGTAAGTGAAGGAGTCATAGTTGTCGATCATCAGCAACATATCAGTTCTCCAACCCAGCAAGCACCATGGATGCAGCACGAAACACGGCACGGGCCTTGTTATGGGTTTCCTTCCACTCCAGCCGCGGCTCGGAATCGGCAACAATACCGGCACCAACCTGCACATGAAGCTTGCCGCCTTTGATCACCGCGGTACGAATGGCAATAGCGGTATCCATATCACCCGCCCATGAGATATAGCCTACAGCGCCCCCGTATACGCCGCGCTTGACCGGCTCCAACTCATCAATAATCTCCATCGCGCGAATCTTGGGCGCACCGCTCAGAGTGCCCGCTGGCAAGGTGGCGCGAAGTACATCGATAGCCGAGCGGTCGCCCTTCAGCCGGCCTGTCACGTTGGACACTATGTGCATGACGTGGGAGTAACGTTCCACTGTCATCTTGTCCGTTAAAGTCACTGAACCCGTCTCGGCGATGCGACCCACATCATTGCGGCCCAGGTCGATGAGCATCAGGTGTTCAGCGATCTCCTTGGGGTCTGCCAGCAATTCTTTCTCCAGCGCACGGTCCTCTTCTTCCGAGTAACCCCGCCTGCGGGTTCCCGCGAGTGGGCGCACTGTTACCTCGCCGTGCTCCAGGCGGGCAAGTATCTCTGGTGAGGACCCAACGATATGAAAATCGTCCAGATCGAGGTAATACATGTAGGGCGAGGGGTTGAGATTACGCAGAGCGCGATACAAATTCAGCGGGGGAGCCGTAAAGGGCACGCTCATGCGCTGGGACGGAACAACCTGCATGACATCGCCCGCGAGAACATATTCTTTCACCTTTTCAACCGCCTCGTACCAGGCTTCGCGGGTGAAATGTGACTCTGCCTGCTGCTCGAGCTCGGCGCTATCTGCGCCGTCAAGCACGATATCGGGCAGCGGTTGCATTGGCTGCGGCAACGCCGCACTCAACTCCAGCAAGCGCCGGCGAGCAACCTCCAGAGCATTCTCTCGGGACGGATCGATATTTACCACCACACGGATCGTTCCCGCCAGGTTATCGAAAACCAGCACTTCCTCGGCAACCATGAGCAGAATATCCGGGTTGCCCAATTCGTCCGGGGGAAGGCCAGCCGCCAGGCGCGGCTCCACGTAGCGCACCGTATCGTAACCAAAATAGCCCACCAGCCCGCCATGAAATACTGGCAAATCATCCCTGGGAGCGGTGCGGTAGCGCTGATGGAAGGCCTCGGCGAAAGCCAGCGGATCTGCCACTTCCTCGCTTTCTACCAGCTCGCCATTTTCATAGACGTCTGCCCGGTGGCCATACACCTTCAGGACTGTGCGACAGGGCAGACCAATAATCGAATAGCGGCCCCACTTCTCCCCGCCCTGAACGGATTCAAAAAAGAAGGAGTAAGGGCCTTCTGCCAGTTTGCGGTAGGCACTGATTGGCGTCTCCAGGTCGGCCAGAACTTCCAGGCTGACAGGGATACGGTTGTAATCTTGTGCCGCCAAGGCGGCAAAGTCTTGCGGATTCATGGGTGTTCCTCGGAGAGTAAAGTTGCGTATTCGGGTCGAGACGGCGTCCTGGCTACCATCGCCAGCAGGTGATCTCACGCATCGAAAGCTGCTCGATGTTGTTACGCAGGGCTGTTTGCACAGCATTCTCCGGGTTAAAAGTGCGCCTATTTTACATTGCCTTTCGGTATTGGCAAATGTAAGGCGGTTTCACCATTTCAGGTGGTCGGGCTATCCGATCAGTCGGATAGCTTTCTTCTTGCAAGCCAGGGAATCTGGAGCGGGCTTGCCTTTTTGACGCGCCGGCCACGCCAGTTGGCAGCCCCAATCAACTAAACCGCCGCCAGCTCAGACCGCATCTCGGCTATCACCGCCGCGTAGTCCGGTTGATTGAATATCGCGGAACCCGCCACAAAGGTGTCCGCCCCGGCCGCTGCAATCCCGGCAATGTTCTTCGCCGACACTCCGCCGTCCACTTCCAGGCGAATGTCGTAACCCGAGGCGTCAATCAGGGCCCGCGCCTCGCGCAGTTTATCCAGCGTTGACGGAATGAAGGACTGCCCACCAAAACCCGGATTGACCGACATCAACAGCACCATGTCTACTTTGTCCATCACATACTTGAGCGCGTCCAGTCCCGCTGCCGGGTTGAACACCAGTCCCGATTTGCAGCCTGCGTCGCGGATCATCTGCAAGGACCGGTCAACATGGGTGGAAGCGTCAGGGTGAAAGGTGATGTAGCTGGCGCCCGCATCGGCAAAATCGCCGATAAGCCTATCGACCGGAGAAACCATGAGATGCACGTCAATCGGCGCCGTAACTCCGTGCTTGCGCAGCGCCTTGCAGACCATGGGGCCTATGGTCAGGTTAGGAACATAGTGATTGTCCATGACGTCAAAATGGACGATATCAGCTCCAGCCGCGAGAACGTTATCGACCTCTTCGCCAAGGCGGGCAAAATCGGCGGAAAGGATGGAGGGTGCGATAAGGTAGTCGGCCATGCTTTGGGCTCCGGGCAATCTGAAGGCGCCATTCTAACCGCTGTGACGCAGCGGGACGAGGCACACGCAATAATTATCGGCGGCGTGAGGCAAGAATACGGGCATCCAGCTCTGCCAGACGCCGCGGAGTACCGACATCTTCCCAGTCGCCAGAGTAATGTTCTGCACCCAGGCGTCCCTCGGCAATGGCCGCGTCCAGTAGAGGCCGCAACGGCAGTTTGCCGGCAGCGACACCGCTAAAGAATTCAGGGCAGAAAACGCCGAGGCCCGCGTAGGTATAACCCATCGCATTTTCAGGACGCTTGGTCACGTAACCTTCATCGTTCAGGCAAAAGTCGCCCTGAGGATGCTGTGGCGGATTGTCTACCATCAGCAACCTGGCCAACTCCCGGGGCTTCAGTTCCCAGGCCAACAGGCGCTGTAAGGGGTAGTCTATCCAGACATCACCGTTCACCACGGCAAAGGGTGCGTCGCCCAACAAGGGCAGTGCCTGCTGAATTCCTCCCGCAGTTTCCAGCGGCTCTGTTTCGCGAGAATACTGAATATGGATACCCCAGCGGGAGCCATCACCGCAGTAGTCTTCTATCTGCCGCCCAAGATAGCTGATATTTACCACCACCTGACTGCATCCCGCTTCCGCCAGACCAGCCAGGTGATAGGCAATCAGCGGAGTACCTGCCACCTGCAGCAACGGCTTGGGCGTGTGTCCGGTGAGCGGCAGCATCCGCTCCCCCCTGCCTGCAGCCAAAATCATTGCTTTCAACTGCCATTGCTCCAGGGCTGGGCTGCCACCGCCGGACTGAGCTCATCGCGAAACCACTCAGCGAAGGCTCCTATCGCGGCTGACTCATGCTGGTACTGATGGAGTGTTTCACGCACATAGCGCAGAACCAGCGGCAGATCGGCCAGGTAGCCAGGCTTACCATCGCGCAGGTAAAGACGCGCGAACGTACCCAGCACCTTCAGGTGTCGCTGCAGGCCCATAAGGTCAAACCAGCGCAGAAAGGCCGCCTCACTGACATTTTCCAGCGCACCCGTACGCTGTAGCTGAGCAAGATAGGCCAATGCCCAGGCCCTGACCTGCGACGGCTCCCAACGGACATAGCAGTCGCGCAGCAATGACACCAGGTCATAGGTAACCGGCCCGATCACGGCATCCTGAAAATCTATTACGGCGAGACGGCCATCCGCCTGTGGCATGAGGTTACGACTATGGTAATCCCTGTGCACCAGCACCCTGGGTTGCTCCAGGGCGTTGCCAGTGAGCAGGTCAACAAGCGGCTGCCAGGTGGTTTCCGCCGGGGCATCTACAGACAACAAACGGTCAACGAACCAGTCAGGGAATCTGCCCAGCTCTTCATTTAACAGCGCCTGATCGTAACGGGGCCAGTTCGCATCACAGCCTCCGGCAAAGGCAAGCTGCTGTAGAACGTGCATCGCATTGCCATACGCGCCGTGCACGGTATCGGGCTTAAGTTCGTTGAGCAGCAGGCGATCACCAAGATCACTCAGTAACAGGAAACCGCGTTGCAGATCCACCGCCAAAAGCGCTGGAACACATAATCCCGCCGCCTCCAGCACGTCGCGGATCGCGAGAAACTCCTTGTTTTTTTCACTCGCAGGCGGAGCTTCTACCGCAATATAGCTGTCTGCTCCTGCCACCAGCCTGAAGTAACGGCGTGCGCTGGCATCGCCCGCTACTGGGACCAGCGCAGGACCATATTCCAGACCGAGTGAAGCCAGCACCCAGGGCAGCAGTTGCGGCTGCGGTGGCCTGGAGTTCACTGACAACTCCAAAGCAACGACGGTGATCCCGGGGATACGGGAGGAAGCCGGAAAATTTCTCGGACAAGGGGCATTCGATGCATTAGACTTCGCCCTTAACCCGCCAACCACTTCTGATAAGAATGACCTTCAGTTCTGTCTCTCCAGCTATGCGCACACGCACCGGAATAATCGTCCTGGCCATCGCAGTCAGCGCCGCCATGAACCCGGTGATGGCACAGGATAACAGCGCCCCGGCCCAGGCACACCCCCTGGACTGGGTTGACATCGACCAGGTGCCCAGAGAACTGCGTGATGATCAATGCATCAACTGTGAAGGTCGTTATATTGACCCGCTGCGTGACGCGGATCAATCCACGCCGCCGGAGCAGGCGGACCTCAACGCCCGCACGGACAGCACCGAGCTGCGCGAGAACACGGTCACCTTCCAGGGCGGGGTGGAAGCCAACCAGGGCTATCGTCATATCCGCGCTGATGAGGCCAGTTTCGACAGGGTGGAGCGCTCAGCGGTGCTCGAAGGCAATATCACTTTACGCGAGCCCGGCGTCCTGCTGCGTGGTGAGCGGGCCAGGATCTTCGCCAAAACCGGTGAGGCAAGCGTCGAGCAAAGCCAGTTCGCACTGCACGAGCAACATCTGCACGGCAACGCCACTCTGCTGGAAAGAGACAAAGACGGCATACTGCATATTCACGGAGGTGAACTGAGCTTCTGTGCTCCTGGTGAAGATGACTGGCGCATACGTGCGGACGAACTCGAACTGGATGTGGAAGATGGCCTGGGTGTTGCCCGTGGCGCAAGGGTGGACCTTGCCGGCATCCCGGTTTTCTATTCTCCCTGGCTACAGTTCCCCCTTGACGACCGACGCCGCACCGGCCTGTTGTGGCCCGACATAGGCTCGGATACCCGCGGCGGAATCGATATTTCAGCGCCTGTCTACTTTAACCTCGCACCCAATTACGACTTGCTCTATACACCTCGCTACATTGAAGAGCGCGGCATCAACCACGAGGGCAAGGCCCGCTACCTGAACCCGCTTATAGGCGAGTGGATGCTGGGCGGCGCATTCATGGACAACGACAAACGCTATGAAGACGAGTATCCCAGCGATCGCAACTACGACCGATGGCTTGCGGTCGTAAAACAGAACGGCCTCTTCAATCAACGCTGGCGTTCGCAAATTGACTACAGCAAGGCCAGCGACGTCAACTACATGAAAGACCTGGAAACCTCCAGCCTCGACTCCAAGCGGGAAACAGCACTGCTGCAATACGGCGCTATGGACTATCTCGGTGATCGCTGGCTCGCCAGCGTAGAAGTGCAGCAGTTCCAGAGCCTCGCCGACGATATCAACAACGATTACAAGAAGCTGCCACAAATTACAGGCCGCTACCGTCCGGACGGCACGCCCTTCGAAATCGACCCCATTTTTCTGGCGCAGTACTCCACCTTTGACAGCGATGATGAGCGCGTCACCGGCAACCGCTTGTATACCGAAGCAGGACTTGGTTACCCCATGCTGTGGACGTACGGCTTCCTGCGACCCACTGCCAAGTATCGCTTTCTCAAGTACGATCTGAACCAGCATGAAGACTTTGAGGACAACAATCCGGATGCGGGTGCCGCCCTGGTCAACCTGGACGGAGGGCTCTACTTTGATCGTTCGACGACGCTGTTCGGCAATTCCATCCTGCAAACGCTGGAGCCACGGCTCTACTACCTGTACAGCGAGTACGACGAGCAGACTGACCAACCCGACTTTGACAGTGCCGAACTGACCTTCACCTACAACCAGCTGTTTCGCGACACGCGCTTCTCCGGCCGCGACCGAATTGACGACGCCAACCAGGTCTCAGTGGGCCTGACCACGCGCTTCATCGATGAAGAGGACGGCAGGGAAGAGTTCAGTGCCAGCATCGGACAGATTTTTTACCTGCGGGACCGCAAAGTCCGCCTGAAAGCTGAAGACGAAGCACTCGAGGCGGGAGGCTCTGAACTTGCTGCCGAGGCCACCTATTACCCTAACAAGCGGCTCAGTGCGCGCACCAGCCTGATCTGGGACCCGTACAGCGACCGCATGAATTCGGGGAACTTCTTCGCCAGCTACACGCGCGAGAATGGGAGTATATTCAACCTCGGGTACACCTATCGGCGTCCGCTAACCACGGTGGTTACTGAACAGTCCGCAACGGAACAGGCTCACGTATCGTTTTACACCCCTGCGGGCCGTAACTGGCGCCTCTTTGCCGCCATGAACTACTCCGTTGAAGCCAATACCAGCGTGGAAGATATGTTCGGGGTGGAATATGATAGTTGCTGCTGGAAGGTGCGACTGCTGTATCTGCGCTACTATGACAATGCTTCGGGTGAAAACCCTGACTTTAACGATCCGCTACTCGAGCGGGAAGACTCTACCCAGATTCAGATTGTGCTCAAGGGCATGGGCGGCTTCGGCAGCCGGGCCAGCAGCATTATGGAAGACATGATTCGAGGTTTTACCGACAGTGACTATTAAATCTATGCTGCTGGGCTGTGGCCTGGCAGCCTCGCTCCTTGCCACGTCAGTGGTGCGTGCGGAAACCCAGATGCTGGATCAGGTCGTTGCCATCGTCGAAGACGACGTGGTGATGGCCAGCGAATTGCGCGAGCGCCTCAACCAGGTCCGCGAGACGCTCACAGCCCGCGGCGTCGAACTACCGCCGGATGACGTTCTGATCCGTGAGACCCTGGATCGCCTGATTCTGGAGAATATCCAGTTGCAGAAAGGCCAGCGGGTAGGCGTGCGTATTTCCGACAGCCAACTGAACGGCGCCATGCAGCGCGTTGCAGCGCAAAATGGCCTCAACCTTGAGCAGTTCCGTGCTGCTTTGGAGGAGCAGGGCCAGTCCTACCAGGCGATGCGGGAGCAAATTCGCCGGGAGCTGATCATTCAACGTGTGCAGGCGGGGAACGTGAACCAGCGCATCGAGATAACCGATCAGGAAGTGGACAATTTCCTGGCGACGGAAGAAGGCCGCAAACTCTCCCAGCCTGAGTACCAGATACTGCACGCATTGTTGGCGATGTCTCCCAGCGCGCCAGCTGCGGAAATTGCCAGTGCCGAAGCCTACGCCACCAGGGTTCTGGAACAGATTCGCGCTGGAACACCCTTCGAAAAGGCAGTGAGTGCACAGGGCCCGTACAGCTTTACCGGCGGCAATCTGGGTTGGCGCAAGCTGGACGACCTGCCCTCGCTGTTCTCTGATGTCGCGCCAGGGCTGGCCAAGGGGGAGACTGATCTGGTGCGCTCGGACAGTGGCTTCCACCTGATCAACATGGCTGACCGGCGTGGCGGGGAGGAAATGCTGGTAAACCAGACCAAAGTTCGCCACATTCTGGTGAAGCCGTCCGAGATACTGACTGACGATCAGGCACGGGAACTGGTGACTGAATTAAAGGCCCGGGCGCTCAATGGTGAGGATTTCGCCGCACTGGCCCGTGAGTACTCCGAAGATATCGGGTCGGCTCAGGAGGGCGGAGACCTGGGCTGGACCAGCCCGGGCCAGATGGTGCCGGAATTCGAGCAGGCGATGAGCGACACAGCGGTGGGCGAGATATCCGACCCGGTGCGCAGCCAGTTCGGCTGGCATATTCTGGAGGTGCTGGATCGGCGTGAACAAGACATGACTGCTACGGCGACTCGCAACATGGCGATGAACTACCTGCACCAGAACAAGTACCAGGAAGAGCTTGATGCCTGGCTGCGACAGATCCGCGATGAAGCCTTTGTCGACATCAAGTGACAACATCGAATGACAAGGCAGGTAGCGGCCAGTGCCCACCAGAATAGCGCTGACTCCCGGCGAACCCGCCGGAATAGGCCCGGACATCACGCTGGCAATCGCCGGTCAGGCCTGGCCGGCTGACATTGTCGCCATCTGCGACCCACAGCTACTGCGCGAACGAGCACAGCAATTGGGTCTGCACATTGAGCTGACTCTCTACACCCCCGAATCCGCTGCATCTTTTCACCAGCCCGGCACCCTCAAGGTGTTGCCGGTGCCTCTGGCCCAACCCTGCGTTGCGGGAAGACTCAACACCGCCAATGCCGACTACGTTATCAACACGCTGCACCGCGCTGTTGACGGCTGCCTGGATGGCAAATTCGATGCTATGGTTACCGCACCGGTACAAAAATCGGTGATTAACGATGCCGGCATCGCATTCTCCGGGCACACTGAACTGCTCGCGCAGCGCACCGGTGCAGAGAAAGTGGTAATGATGCTGGCCACAGGCCAGCTGCGTGTGGCATTGGCCACCACTCATCTGCCACTGCGGGCGGTGCCAGACGCGATCACCCCGCAACTGCTGGAACAAACCCTGAAGATCGTCCACCGGGACCTGCAGGCAAAGTTCGGTATCGCCAAACCGCGCATCGCTGTTCTGGGCCTGAACCCGCACGCCGGAGAAGGCGGCCACCTGGGTCGTGAGGAAATCGAGGTTATTACCCCTGCTATCGACAAACTCAAACAGCATGGTTTGCTCCTGCAGGGCCCTCTACCCGCCGACACGGCCTTCAACCCCAAGATTCTGGCCAACTGCGACGCGGTATTCGCGATGTATCATGATCAGGGCCTGCCGACACTCAAGTACGCGGGCTTTGGTGAGGCCGTCAACATCACCCTGGGGCTGCCTGTTATCCGCACCTCCGTTGACCACGGCACGGCCCTTGACCTGGCCGGGACAGGGCAAGCCGACGCTGGCAGCCTGCAGACCGCATTGCGCATGGCCATAGAAATGAGCAACAAGGCGACTGACAGCAGCAACTGATGCGAGCTTGTTACTGACCCTGGTTTACACCCCCAGGCCACCCCCCTAGAATTGGTGCTTGTTTCCCGCCGCCAAGAGCAACAGATGAGCAAGCCCGACCAACTTCCAGGCCCAGAGCTATACGCGTTCACCGAATGTGAAGCTGTACACATGTCAAACGGGGCGGTGTTATTGCTGGACACATTCAGCGATGCACAGGTCCTGGTAGCGCCACCCGTCGCCCAGAGCATGCAGACCTGCCGCAGCTTCCGCACCCTGGAGGACCACGCCAGGCACCTCACTACCACGGTGGCAGAGTTGGCCGGGCAGGCCGACGATGTGATGAAAGTACTGGTGATGTTACGAGATGCTGGCCTGATGACCTCGGCAACTGCCATCTGCGAGCGGCTCAATGCTCCTGTTCCCGCTGCGGTAGACCTGCCGGCAACCCGTGCTTTTATCATCACCTGCGACCGACCCCAAGCCGTGGAGCGCCTGCTGGAGTCCATGCTGCGTGCCGGCACATTGAGCCGCCACCAGTCACTGTTCCTCGTGGACGACTCGCGCGACGCCGACAATGCCACCCGCAATCGCGATGCCGTAGAAAAATTCAACCTCACATCACCGCGAGACATGCACTACTTCGGCGCGGATGAGGCCAGCCGCTTTATGGCCGACCTCATCAACGAAATCCCTGACCAGGAAAACGCTATCCGCTTCCTGATTGATCGACAGCGCTGGTCCGGAGAAAAGACTTACGGGCTGGCGCGTAATCTCTGCCTGCTACTGTCGGTAGGCAGGCGGGCAATTGTGATGGACGACGACGTACTCTGTACGGCGATCCTGCCCCCACACAGCAGGCCGGGTGTTGAGTTTGGAACCGTCGACCGCGAGGCAGGCTTTTATAGCGACCACCAGGCAATGCTGAACAGCACCAGTGCGGCGGACTTTGACCCTCTCACCGGGCACGCCCGGTGCCTTGGCCTGAACATGGGACAGGCACTGGAAAAGCTGCAGGCGGCTCCAGTCAGGCCGGCCGACCTGGAGGGCATGAATGCCAGCTATCTACGCCTGTGGGACGCCCGCTCCCCGGTGCTTGTCACCCAGTGCGGCACTCTGGGCGATCCTGGCTCTCCGAACACGGACTGGCTGTACTTTGCCCAGGGGGATACTGCCAGACGCCTGACCGAATTCCCCGGCGGCCTGGAGGGTGCGCTGGCCTCACGCTGTTACTGGCTTGGACACCCGCGACCCTGTTTTACCAAGATGGCGGTGATGTCCCAGATAACAGGGCTGGATAACTCTCAGCTGTTGCCGCCCTACTTTCCCGCCCACCGCGGTGAAGACTACCTGTTTGCCGCCATGACCGAGAACATGCACCCCAGCTCAACGGTGCTGAGCTACGACTGGTGCGTTCCGCACTTGCCAGTTGAACAACGCAGTGCCGTGGCAAGCCCGGAACCGAAGTCAGGCAAAGGCCTGTTCAGCGCTGGCAAGTACATTACCGACCGCACCTGCTACCAGCTTGGCATCAATGCACAGACGCGCTTGCAGAATATCGCGAATATGGCCACGCAACTGTCACAAACAGACGACCGTGGGCTGGCAACCCTGTTCCGCAAGGAGGTGGCTCAGTTACAGGGACTGGAGCAATACAAAATCAGCGCACTGCTGAACGATGGCAGCATTCGCGCACCGCTATGGCAGTCATGGCTGGAGGAAAGCGCAGCCAACCTCAACCAGGCCATGCAAACTCTGGCCCAGGTCAGCGACCTGCCGGAGGTCACTGAAGGTCAGAGCAGTACCCAGTTGCTGGCGCAGTTTCGTACCTATGCCGCTGGCTTCGGTGAATCCCTGGCGTCCTGGGAAAGCATGCGCGAAGCAGCCCGCAGAGTCAGTGAGCGAACCTGAAGACGCCGTACGTCCGCTTCACTTCTTCATTGATGCGCGGTACCGGGCGATGGTTTCGTCAGGATCTCCCTGTGCACAGATACGGCCCTGGTCTATCCACAGCACGCGGTCGCAAAGATCCTTCACCTGGGTATCAGAGTGAGACACAAATACCACCGTCTGCTTGCCACTGATACGCTGCTTCATCGCTTCTTCCGCCTTCTTCCTGAATTCGGCGTCGCCCACGCTAAGGATCTCGTCCACCAGCAGGATGTCCACGTGAGTCAGCAACGCGGTGGTGAACCCGAGCCGCGACTTCATGCCGGCTGAATAGGTTTTTACTGGCTCCTCAAACGAGTCGCCCAGCTCCGAAAACGCCTTGATATCCTCCAGATACCCCATTGCTTCCGCCTTGCTCGCACCCTGTAACATGGCTGACAACACAGCGTTGTCCCTGCCGTTCAGGTCCAGCCTGTGGCCCAAACCGAGCGTCAACAGAGAAGCCGAAGCCCCGGGCCGGGTAATTACTTCCCCATGCGTCGGTGCCAGAATACCCGCCATGATGCGCAGCATCGTTGTTTTGCCAACGCCATTGCGGCCAATGATCCCCAACGTTTCGTTTTCATACAGCTTGAAAGACACCTGGTCCAGCACATGGTGGACGCCGTGATCGAAACTACCCTTGCTGCTGCGGAAATCCAGCGAGACGTCCCGCAGTTCAAGCATTACGGCGGGTTCCTGCTGAGTCATCAGGTCAACACCTTCAGCGCAAGGTACTGGCTGTTCTTCTGCATATAGCTGACAGTCAGTGCCGTGAACGCCGCTGCTGCCAGGGCGATGAGCATAAGATGCACCATGTCCGGTGCCTGACCGTGCATCAACACCTGCCGGTGGGCGTCGATCATAAAGGCCAGTGGATTGGTAATGAGAATCAGCTGGGCCTTTTCCTGATCTGCCAGTTCGCGAACGTCCCAGAAAATCCCCGAGGTAAACAGCAGAAAGGTCATCGCCAGCGGGATCACCTTCTGGAAATCCCGGGATATACACACCAGGCAGGCGCCGATCAGGCCGCATGCAATAATCATCAGATACATCACTGCCACCACCGGAATCATCCAGAGCCAGGCCAGCATGGGCGTCACCCCAAACAGAAGCAGGATTAAAATCAGCAGAAGGTAGACCGTAGACTGTCGGTACAAGCTCTCATGCATCACAGACATAGGCCAGAGGGATTTTGGCATATTGACTTTACCCACCAGCCCCTGGCTCGCAACGATACTGCCGGAAGCCTGGGAAACCGTTTTCGAAAACCACAGGAAAGCGAACTTGCCACAGGCGAGGAAAAGAATGAAATCACCCGACTTTTTGCCTGAATCGAGAATAAGATTGAACACCAGGAAGAATACCGACACCCACAACAGCGGCTCCAGAAACCACCACAGAAAGCCAAGCCTGAACCTGGAGGAGTCGGCCTTTAACAGCATTCGAGCCTGTACATCGAGAAGACTGAAATAATGGCGCAGGGTCATGAGGCAAGAATGTTTCCGTTCGATAGGGACGACCCCTCAACCGGAAGGGGCGGACAAAAGTTTACCAGATTTCGCGAACGGGTTTGCGGCAATGAGTAGTATTCACTTCTACCACAGGTACAATACGGGGCATGCCACCCAAGCCCACATCTCACCGGCCACGCAAGCGCTTCGGCCAGAACTTTCTGACCGATCATAGCGTCATCGACCGTATCGCCGGGGCGATTGCTGCCCGCAGCAGCGATCATCTTGTTGAAATTGGTCCAGGCCAGGGAGCACTCACCGAAGCACTGGCACCGGTTGGCTGCCAACTGGACGTTATCGAACTGGACCGCGACCTGATAGCCGGCCTGCTGGCTGCCTTCAGCATTTATCCTGACTTCACACTGCACAGTGCCGACGCACTGAATTTTGACTTTGCCTCTCTCGCGGTGAACGGCGAGCCGCTGCGAGTCGTTGGCAATCTGCCCTATAACATTTCCACGCCATTGATTTTCAAGCTGCTCGACAACGCCGGCATCATCCGTGACATGCACTTCATGCTACAGCTGGAAGTAGTGCAACGGCTGGCGGCCAGCCCCGGGAACAAGCACTGGGGTAGATTGGGCATCATGGCGCAGTACCATTGTCAGGTAGAGCAGCTGTTCGATGTACCCCCCGAGGCTTTCAATCCGCCGCCGCGGGTGCAGTCAGCCATCGTCCGCCTCACACCGCATGCAGAGCGTCCCTGGCCAGAATGCGACGAGACCCGCCTGCGGCAGGTCGTGCAGGCCAGCTTCGCGCAACGCAGGAAAACCTTGCGCAACAACCTCAAAGGGCTTATAGATGGAAGTGCTCTGGAGCATCTGGGAATTGACCCGGGAGCCCGTGCAGAAACGCTGGAACTGTCCCAATTCATCGAGATCACGAAAGCCGTCCATGCATAGTACTCCGTTCAATCCAGCACTGGTTGGTGTCAGCGTCGTCACCACCTTCCTGCCCACCCATTCCAGCCCGGAGGAAGGGCACTTCACCTTTGCCTACACCATTACCATCAGCAATGCCGGGGACCTGCCAGTGCAACTGCTGTCCCGGCACTGGATTATCACCGACGCCAATGAAGACACCCAGGAGGTACGGGGTGAGGGGGTGGTAGGCGAGCAACCCGTTATTCCCCCAGGGGAGTCCTATCGCTACACCAGCGGCGCAACGCTGGCCACGCCACTGGGATACATGGAGGGCAGTTACTACATGGTCGTCAGGGAACCGATGGACGTGCCACCCCAGGAACTACCCACTTTTGAAGTCCCCATCGCTCCTTTCACTCTGCATACGCCCACGGCGTTAAACTAGGCACTGAGAGTGGCTACCTACGCAGTCGGCGATGTGCAGGGTTGTCTGGAACCTCTCAAGTGCCTGCTGGAAACGGTCAAGTTCGACCCCGCTACGGACGTCCTCTGGTCAGTAGGCGACATCGTCAATCGCGGTCCCGACTGCCTGGCAACACTGCGTTTTTTTTACGCACTCAGAGACAGCCTGGTGATGGTACTGGGAAACCATGACCTGCATTTGCTGGCCGTTGCCTGTGGCGCCCGTCGCCCCTCAGCTTCGGACACGCTGGATGAGATCCTCGAGGCACCTGACCGGGCCGAACTGATTACCTGGCTTATCCACAGACCTCTCATTCACCAGGATAAGGGTTACACGCTGGTGCATGCCGGCATCCCACCGCAATGGTCGGTGAAAAAAGCCATGCGACGCGCCCGCGAGGTTGAGAATGTCCTGCGAGGACCCGACTGCGTGGAGTTCCTGCGCAACATGTACGGTAACGAACCCGCCGTCTGGTCCCGCGACCTGCAGGGGATGGCCAGACTACGCCTCATTACCAACTACCTGACGCGCATGCGCTACTGTACCAACGAGGGATGGCTGGACCTCGTGCACAAGGGGCCTGAAGCACCGTGTAACGGAAAAAAGGTATCTGCCTGGTTCAGTCATAGCTCACGCAAAGCGGCAAATGACCGTATTCTGTTCGGTCATTGGGCCTCACTGGAAGGCAAGACAGACTCGCCAACTGTAATCGGCCTGGACACTGGCTGCGTCTGGGGAGGAGCAATGTCACTATACTGTCTGGAGACCGGCGCCTGGACACGGTGCCGCTGCGAAAACGGTAGACAAATCACGCCCTGATTGACACTGACTGGTCCCCAGCTGTCGTTGCTTTCTGTAGACTCACTGCATGGAAACCTATCTTGTAGGCGGCGCCGTCCGCGACCAACTGCTTGGCTACCCGGTCCACGAACGCGACTGGGTGGTTGTGGGTGCAACGCCCGATGACATGCTGGCGCGTGGCTTTCAACAAGTGGGCAAGGACTTTCCCGTATACCTGCACCCCGTTACCCGGGAGGAACATGCGCTGGCGCGCACGGAACGCAAGCAGGGTCACGGCTATACCGGCTTCGCCGTGCACTGCGCAAAGGAGGTGACGCTGGAGGAAGACCTGCAGCGACGCGACCTTACCATCAATGCGATGGCGCTGGACAAGGACCAGCGGTTGATAGACCCCTACGGAGGAGAACGCGACCTGCAGCAGCGCCTGTTACGCCATGTCTCAGACGCATTTGTGGAGGATCCACTGCGCGTGCTGCGAACAGCGCGCTTTGCTGCCCGCTACGCACATTTGGGTTTTAGCGTTGCCGCTGAAACGCTGGACCTGATGACCGCCATTGTCGATCAGGGGGAGCTGGCGCACCTGCCTGCCGAGCGGATATGGACCGAGATGGACAGGGCGCTGGGCGAACGTAATCCAGAGGTATTCATCGATGTGTTACGCCAATGTGGCGGACTGAAAAAGCTGATACCGGAGCTGGACGCACTTTTCGGTGTGCCGCAGCCCGAGACACACCACCCGGAAATCGATTCCGGCATACACACACTGATGACACTGCAACAGGCCGTCAGGCTGACACCAGCTCGGGACGTACGTTTTGCGGTTTTGATGCATGACCTCGGTAAGGGGACTACTCCCGCGCACGAGCTCCCCCGGCATATCGCGCATGAGCACCGCGGCATCGAGCTGGTTGAGGCAGTGTGCAGGCGGTTGAAAGTGCCCCGGCAGTACCGTGACCTCGCACTGAAAGTCTGCGAATACCACCTGCTCTGCCACCAGGCTACCGGCCTGCGAGGTAAAACCCTGTTGAAACTGATCACCGCGACTGACGCGCTGCGCCGTGGCGAGCGCTTTGAGGCCTTTCTGCTGGCTTGCGAAGCGGACGCAAGAGGCCGCAAAGGTCAGGAAGAGGCACCCTACCCCCAAGCTGACTACCTGCGCCAGGCTCAGCTACTTGCCCAGCAAGTCACCGCGGCGGACTTTGTTGGTCAGGGGTTACAGGGTAAAGAGCTGGGACAGGCGATCACCACAGCGCGCATTGCAAAACTTGAGGCCTACCGCCAGCGAGAGCAAGCCCTTTAAAGTGTCCGGCCCCGCCACAGGAAGCTGATCCGCTCAAGGCTCTGGGAGCTCTGGTCAAAGGCCGCCCAGAGCGCGCTGTAGGTTTTTCCCAGGGCAGGATGGCACTCCTCAGGCACGAGGTCTGCCAGTGGTCGAAGCACAAAGGCGTGATAGAGGATTTCAGCCCGCGGCAGTTCCACTCCTTCCACGGTGCCATTGAGTTGATCATAAGTGAGGATATCGATATCCAGGCGACGCGAAGAGTTACGTCGGGCATTGTCTGGCCGGCCGTGCTCTTTTTCCACCTGCCGCAGCTGCGCTGCCAGCTCACCCACCCCCAGTTCCGTATTCACCCCTGCAACCAGGTTAAGAAAAGGTTGGCCGGAAAATCCCATCGCGTGGCAGTCATAGACCGGCGACAGATCCAGCTCGCCGAACAAACGCTCCAGGGCATCGAGCCCCGCGCCTATGTAACGCTCGCGCTCGATATTGCTGCCCAGACCAAGATAGACGCGGGCCATCAGGGCCGCAGCCCCCGCTCAATCTGCACACCCACTGCAACAGCCGCAGCCACCGCCCCCGGCTTCGCCAGCCGCAACCGCAGCCAGGCCACGTCGAACTCACGCAGCACCAGCTCAGCCACCCGTTCGGCGAGGGATTCGATAAGCTGAAACTCACTGCCGGCGACATAGGCAAGAATACGCCTGGAGATAGCATCGTAATCCACTGCGTCCTCAATGGCGTCAGTGCCGGCCGCGCGGCGATTGTCGCTGGACAGCTCCAGATCCAGCACCAGTTCCTGACGAATGCTGCGCTCCCAGTCGTAAACACCAATTACAGCGTCTGTTTTCAGCCCACTTATATAGACAATGTCACTCACGCGACTACCGCAACCGGAGGCAGTTCTTCCATCGGCCACCGCGGCCGAACGCGCACCCCTTCACTATCGACCTGGCCTGCCAGCATACGCTGGGCACCGGCGTATGCGATCATCGCGCCATTGTCGGTGCAAAACACGGGGGCGGGGTAAAACACCCGGGCGCGCTGCCTGGCCAGAGCCTTTTTCAAGGCAGTCCGCAGGTTAGCATTGGCACTGACGCCACCAGCCATCACCAGCGTCTTCAGGTTCTCCTGCTCCAGCGCCCGGCGACACTTTATTACCAGCGTGGCGACCACCGCATCTTCAAATGCGCGGGCTATATCGCACTTGTCCTGCTCACTGAGTTCGCCGCCTGCCGAGCGACAGGCATCCACGGTATTGAGGGTGTGTGTCTTGAGACCGCTGAAACTGAAATCCAGCCCCGGGCGATTGACCATGGGACGGGGGAAGTCGAAGCGGCCTGCCTGGCCCTGCTGCGCAATCCTGGCGATATGCGGCCCGCCTGGATAGGGCAGACCCAGCATCTTGGCCGTTTTATCAAAAGCCTCTCCAGCCGCATCATCCAGAGACTCACCCAACAGGCGATAACGACCGATGGCATCGACCCGCACCAGCTGGGTATGGCCACCGGAAACCAGCAAGGCAATAAAGGGGAAGTCCGGACGCTCATCTTCCAGCATGGGCGCGAGCAGATGACCCTCCATATGATGCACGCCCAGTGCCGGCACCCCCCAACCCCAGGCCAGGGCTTTCGCGAGTGTCGCACCCACCATCAGCGCACCGACCAGTCCCGGTCCTGCGGTATAGGCTACCCCTTCGACATCTCCAGCAAGCACGCCCGCTTCCTGCAGTACCTCGTCTATCAACGGCAGCGTCTTGCGCACATGGTCGCGAGACGCCAGCTCCGGCACCACGCCACCATATTCGACGTGGATATCCACCTGGCTGAACAACGCGTGCGCCAGCAAACCGCGCTCGGTATGGTAAAGAGCGACTCCGGTTTCATCGCAGGACGTTTCCAGACCGAGGATCAGCATTTGCGGGTTCCAATGTAAGCTATGCGGCGCATGATACTGGCTGCAAAAGGCGCAAACCAGCCTGAATTCGGCGTCTGTTCCGGGGCAAATCGGGTGATTTGTCACAACATAGCCGTTTGGCCCGCAAATTTCCCTGCAGGGCCCGCCCCGGGGGCTTTGCAAAGCATGCCTGATAAGTATAGAATGCGCGCCCTTTCTGGCGTTCACTGGCCTTTCAGCCGGTGCCCGTGACAAACAATAGAGACAGGTACAGAGTTAATGCCCCAAATCAAGGTCAAGGAAAACGAGCCTTTCGACGTAGCCCTGCGTCGCTTCAAGCGTTCCTGCGAAAAAGCCGGTGTACTGGCTGAAGTGCGCAAGCGTGAGCACTATGAGAAGCCCACCACTGTGCGCAAGCGCGCAGCCGCCGCTGCAGTAAAGCGCCATCTGAAGAAAGTTTCCCGGGAAAACCGCAAGCGCGTGCGCTTGTACTAAGCCTCACACCCTCCCGCATGACTGACCAGTCGCTCACCGAGTCTATTCGGGCCGCTATGAAAGCGGCCATGAGGGCGAAGGATAAAGAGCGCCTGGGAACCATCAGGCTGATTCAGGCCGAATTCAAGCGAATCGAAGTAGACGAGCGCATCGACGTTGACGATGCCCGCGCTTTGGCTGTGCTCGACAAAATGGTCAAGCAACGCCGCGATTCTGCGCAGCAGTATCAGGACGCTGGCCGCACAGAGCTGGCCGACAAGGAGAACGCGGAAATCGCCGTGCTCCAGGAATTCCTGCCCCAGCAACTCTCCGAAGACGACATCATCGCCCTGATTGATGAAGCCATCGCGGCATCCGACGCGTCAGGCATGGCGGCCATGGGAGCGGTGATGGGACAGCTCAAGCCGCAGCTGGCTGGACGCGCTGATATGGGTGCGGTGAGCGGGCTGGTTAAAGCGCGACTGTTGGGCTAGCGGTTTTACTGCTGAGGCTAACAAGCCTGGTGATTTTGGGATAGCAAGGCTATCCGGCCTGATGATCCGTCCCCGTGCTCCCGCGACCGCCAAAAAGCGTCGTGCCCGATAAAGCGGGGCAGGCTCTCCATGACAGGCTCGGGCTCCGCCCTCCATGGCTCCGCACGCCGCGGGAGCACGGGGACGGACCACCAGACCTCCCCCAGTAAACGTATTTAGATTGTAGGTAACAAGCTTCAGGGACGGGGTTTGGTGATGCCGGCCCGAACGGGCCAAGCCTAACCGGGCTTTGATCAAACTTTTGATCAGCGTATTTCAATAATCTCTTTAGCGTTACACTAACCCCTATGGCCGGACGAATCCCCCAAACTTTCATCGATGACCTGCTGGACCGGGTGGATATCGTTGAAGTGATAGACCGGCGGGTGAAGCTCAAAAAAACCGGCAAGAACTACAGCGCTCGGTGCCCCTTCCACGAAGAAAAAACACCTTCATTCTCAGTCAGCCCCGACAAACAGTTCTACTACTGCTTCGGCTGCGGCGCCGGAGGCAACGCCCTGGGCTTTGTCATGGATTACGAGAACCTCGAGTTCCCGAAAGCCGTTGAGACGCTGGCCAGTAGCGTAGGCCTTGAAGTACAGCGGGAACCCTCGCGGGGTGGCCAGGCCCAGGAACGTCGCGAAGAAAGCAATAAGTCGCTGTATCGGCTCATGGAGCAGGTGGCGAACTACTACAAACAGCAGTTGCGGCAGCATCCCCAGCGCAGCAAAGCAGTGAACTACCTCAAGCAGCGAGGACTCACCGGCCAGATTGCCGGACAGTTTGGCCTCGGCTTCGCCCCACCGGGCTGGGACAACCTGCTCAAGGCCATGGGCGACAGCGAAGAGAAGAAACAGATGCTGATGCAGGCCGGCATGCTGGTCGAGAACGACAAGGGACGCGTGTACGACCGCTTTCGCGATCGGGTGGTATTTCCCATTCGCGACCAACGCGGGCGGGTCATTGCCTTCGGGGGGCGGGTACTGGGAGATGACAAACCCAAATACCTGAACTCCCCCGAGACCGCCATATTCCACAAAGGGCGCGAGCTGTACGGCTTCTACGAAGCGCTGCAGGCCAACCGCAAACTGGAGCGGCTGGTGGTGGTTGAAGGCTATATGGACGTTATCGCGCTGGCGCAGTACGGCATCAACTACGCAACCGCCACGCTGGGCACCGCCACCAGCAACACCCACCTGGAAAGAGTCTACCGCCGCTGCGCGGAAGTCATCTTCTGTTTTGACGGGGATGAGGCCGGTCGCAAGGCAGCGTTTCGCGCCCTGGAGGCCACGTTGCCCTGCATGGAGGACGGGCGCCAGGCGAGATTCCTGCTCCTGCCAGAAGGAGAAGATCCGGACACCGCAGTGCGCAGCGGTGGCGCAGAGCAGTTTGCTGAGTTGCTCAGGCAGGCGCAGCCGCTGGAGAGCTTCCTGTTCGACGCCATCGCCCGGGAACTGGACACGGACAGCCTCGATGGCCGCGCCCGCCTCAGCAAACTGGCCCTGCCCTACCTGCGACAGTTGCCCCAGGGGGTATACAGGGAACTGATGTTTAAGGCACTGGCCGACCGAACCGGCATTGAACTGGCTAGCCTGATGCGCCTGGAGGCCGCGATACCAGCTGCTTCGGGCGGGGCACCCGATTCCGGGCAGCGCATGGACTCCGCGCACAACGCAGACAGCCCGCCTTTCCCCGGGGCTCCGGAAGAGGCTCCGCAGCCTCAGTTTGGTGATTTCGACGACTACCCCGAGCGGGAAGACGAGCCGTCACCGCCTCGCCAGCGAGCCCCTTTTCCCACGACGCTGCCGGGCTACTCCAATCTGGCGCAGAGCGCTATTGCGCTTATCCTGCACAAACCGGAAATCGCGCGCAACGTCCAGACAGCCGGACTGGACTGCCACAATGGCGAGGACGCCAGGCTCCTCCAGGCACTGATAGAGCTGGTACAACGCCGTCCCGAATCGAACACGGGTATGCTGCTGGGTCATTGGTATGGCACTCCCGAGGGCGACCTGCTCAATCGCCTGGCTGGCCAGGAGCGACTGATTCCCACCGAGGGGATAGAGCAGCAGTTCACTGACATCATGCACAGCCTGGCACACCGGCTGCCACGGGAATCAAAACTTGCCGAGCAAGTCGACAAACTCAAACTCACCAACTACGCTCAGGTGAGCGATTTGGAAAAACAGCGCCTGCGGGAACTGCTGCAAGAAAAACAGCAGCGAGACGAGGAGCGCAACCGGCGCGGTCGTTGACCGCTATGCCCGCGCATGCTTCTGATAGCATGGTGTGAGCGCATGTCCCTGCCCGGCCCTGCATCCACACTCTTCTACAGCGCGCTGTTGCAATTTGCCAGTTTGCCCTCATATAAGAAAAAACCGCATATCAGGGCATATACGGGCGACATTTCGTTAAATATCCCGGCTTTTCAGTGGTTAAGCCAAGCGTTCCCGGCTATAATCGCCGGCTGATTTTTTTTTGCATTTCAAAGGTGCCAGCTCAATGACCAATGTGGTTCAGCAACAGTCCCGCCTGAAAGAACTCATCGCCAAGGGCAAAGAGCAGGGCTACCTCACCTATGCTGAGGTGAACGACCACCTCCCCGAGGACATTTCCGACCCGGATCAGGTCGAAGACATCATCCAGATGATCAACGACATGGGCATACAGGTGTTCGAGCAGGCGCCGGACGCCGACGAACTGCTGATGACCGAAGGCGACTCCTCGGCGGACGATATCGCCGCAGCCGAGGCGGCTGCAGCCCTGGCCGCAGTTGAAACCGAGGCTGGCCGCACCACCGACCCGGTACGCATGTACATGCGCGAGATGGGGACGGTGGAGCTGCTTACGCGTGAAGGCGAGATCGTTATAGCCAAGCGTATCGAAGAAGGTATACGCGAACTTCTGGCCGCCCTGGCGCTTTACCCGGGCGCCGTCAAACAGATCCTGGACGAGTACGAACTGGTAACAAAGGAAGAACGCCGCCTGTCCGACATCATGGTCGGCTACCTTGATCCTGCCGAGCATGTACCCTCCGCAGCGGAAATGGCAGAGGCTGCCGCAGCGTCCAACACCGGCTCGGATGACGACGATGAGGAAGAGGCCGACACCGGGCCGGATCCGGTAGAAGCCAAGAAGCGCTTTACGGCACTCAAACGCCAATACAACAAGACCGAAAAAGCCATAGCCGCCAAGGGCCGACAGGACCCCACCAGCATCAAGGAGATGGAAAAGCTGGGTGAGTTGTTCAAGTTTTTCAAACTGACACCACGCGTCTTTGACCCTATCAGCGACACTCCCCGCAATATTCTGACCGCCGTGCGCGATCAGGAGCGGGAGATCATGCGCATTGCGATCAAGGTCTGCGGCATGCCGCGCAAGGACTTTATTAATTCATTCCAGGGCTCAGAAACGGACCTGAAATGGCTGTCCCGCCATGCCCGCAAGAAAGACTACGGCCCAAGGTTGAATGCCGAGAAGGAAACCATCCAGCGCCTGCAGCGCCGCATCAAGCAGGTGGAAGAGCAAAGCGGCTTGACCGTCAGCGAAATCAAGGAAATCAATCGCCGCATGTCCATGGGCGAAGCCCGTGCCCGGCGTGCCAAGAAGGAGATGGTGGAGGCCAACCTGCGTCTGGTTATTTCCATCGCCAAGAAATACACCAACCGGGGCCTGCAGTTCCTGGACCTCATTCAGGAAGGCAACATAGGCCTGATGAAAGCGGTAGACAAGTTTGAATACCGTCGCGGGTACAAGTTCTCCACCTATGCCACCTGGTGGATTCGCCAGGCCATTACCCGTTCTATTGCCGACCAGGCGCGCACCATTCGTATTCCAGTGCATATGATCGAAACCATCAACAAGCTCAATCGCATCTCGCGCCAGATGCTGCAGGAGATGGGTCGCGAGCCCACACCGGAAGAGCTTGGCGAGCGCATGGACATGCCGGAAGACAAGGTAAGGAAGGTGCTCAAGATCGCCAAGGAACCCATTTCCATGGAGACCCCCATCGGCGACGACGAAGACTCCCACCTGGGCGATTTTATCGAGGACAGCACCATTTCCTCGCCGGTGGACTCAGCTACTGGCCAGGGGCTGCAGGAGGCAACCAAGGAAGTGCTGGCCGGCCTCACCGCTCGCGAAGCCAAGGTACTGCGTATGCGATTCGGTATCGACATGAACACCGACCACACCCTTGAGGAAGTGGGCAAGCAATTCGATGTTACCCGTGAGCGCATTCGCCAGATCGAAGCCAAGGCTCTGCGCAAGCTGCGCCATCCCACCCGTTCGGACTACCTGCGCAGCTTCCTCGACGAATAGCTTTCAACGCCGATTCCGTTTCTGCCGCCGGCGCCCGTTAGTGCAGGCGCCGGCGCATAGACGGGTACGCCTCAAGCCCGGCATTCCCTGCAACGCTCGCAACAGCCAGTCTCCAGATACCTTCAAGGTACCGGCATCAGCTGCTCCCCCTCAGCCAGACCACCCACCACTTCTATCATTCCTCCGGGGACAGCGCGCCCGAGGCGAACAAAACGTCGCACCATCTGCCCGCTCTCTGCCACCCATACCACGTCCAGTTGCCCTACCTGTGCAACCCTGTCCGCCGGTATCAGCAGCCGCTCGATGTTGCCGGCGGGCACCAGCATGCGCGCATACATGCCCGGCAGGAGGCTCTTCTCGCTGGGCAGTACAGCCTTCACCAGAAAGCTGCGTGAACCGGGATCTGCCGCCGGCACAATCTCCTCAATGCTTGCCGCCAGCGTTTTGTCGAGGGCCGGTACGGCCACCTCCAGAGGCTGGCCAATGTCCAGGGATAATGCCAGTTGCTCACGCACCCGGGCCTCAACCCAGAGCGAGAAAGGGTTATACAACGAAAGCAGCTTGCTGCCCGGTGAAGCAGTGTCACCGGGCTCGGCAAAGCGCTCCACCACCCTGCCAGCAATGGGTGAGCGTATCTCACTGAAGCCGACCGCGGCCTCGGCCTCCTCCAGCGATTGCCGCGCCGAAGAAAGATCCGCCTCCAGTGCTGCTGCATCTGCACGCGCGGCATCGCGAGCGGCCGCGGCTATCAGGCCGCGTTGGTGCAGCGCTTCCGACCGTTCGAGGTTTTGCTGCGCTTCCCGCAGCCTCGCCTCAACCGACCGCACCCTGTCGCGGGCCTGCTGTGCGCGCGCCAGCAGATCAGTCTGCTCAAGCTCAAGCAGTAGCTGCCCCTGCTCCACATAGTCTCCTGCACGCACCTTGATAGAGGTGATGCGAGCGAGCAACCGGGACGAAATTATGGTGGCCTCCCTAGCTTCCACCGAGGCCGGCACAGGCTCTACCGATGCTGTTTGCTGTTTCGTGACCGCCACGGCAGAAGACGCATCGAGCGTCGGCAGTGGCGCGACTCCCGGCTCTATCTTGTCGCTGAAGTAACCCGCCATACCCGCCACCATCAGTAGCAAAACGAGGATGGCCGCGAGCGGGAGCAGTATTTTTCTCATGTTCACAGAACCTCCGTCGAAGCTTGCGTCGACTCCGGTGACATATCGGGTTTATCGAATACCAGCATGTACACAACCGGCACCACTATCAGGGAAAACGCGGTGGATGCGACAATGCCGAAGATAATCGCCAGTGCCAGGCCCGAGAACACCGGATCAAGGGTGATAATCAGATTGCCCAGCATCGTGGTGCCCGCCGTCAGTAACACTGGCCGCATGCGCACAGAGCCAGCCTGCAACAGGGCTTCACGAATGCTGGCGCCCCGCTCCCTCGCCTGGGCAATAAATTCCACCAGAATGAGCGAGTTACGTACCACGATACCCGCCAGAGCAATCATGCCAATCATCGCGGTGGCGGTGAACAGAACCGGGTCAGGCGCACCCGCTATCCAGCGCTCGCCGAACTGATTCATCATCCAGAAGCCTGGCATGATGCCGATCACGGTCAATGGAATGGACAGCATTATGATCAGCGACAGTGACGTGGAACTGGTCTGCACGCGCAGCACAAAAAAGATAGCCGCCAGCGCAAAGGCGTAGCCCAGACCCATGTCGCGAAACACATCCTTGGTGATACGCCACTCACCTTCGCCGGTCCACTGCACATCCGTGCCCTGCGGCAATTGCCAGCCGTCTCCGCCACCGCTGTTGAAGAACGTACGCGATTGCCAGTCATTAGCCTCACCCGGCTGCTCACCCATGTCAGCATGCACATCGGCTATGATCTCGGCCGGCGTGCGGCCATTGAGTTCAGTCATGACGTACACCACCGGCCGCAAGTCCTTGCGATGGATGGTCTGATCCGCCAGACCTTCCTCCATACGACCTAACTCACCTATGGCTACCAGTGGCTGCGGTGCCACTTCAAGGCCCTGCGCTGTACTCGCCTTGGCAACGCCCTGGCGCCCCTTGACCAACAGGCGCTGAAAATCTGTCTCGGCCACCCGCTGCTGAGGATGCAGACGCAGCTCGATTGGCAGGGGTCTCGCCTCTCGCGGCAACTGCACAAACCCCGCCACATAACCATCATTCGCCATCATCAGGGTCTGTGCAATATCCTCGGTAGCAATGCCCGAAAGTGCCGCTTTCTGACGGTCGGCAACAAAACGCAGGCGCGGCTTGTCAGCTTCCACCGTTGAATCTATCTCTACCACGTGAAGCTCACGCGACAGGCGCGCCATCAACGCCAGTGCCGCCGTCTTCTGCGTTTCGTAACTGGTTAAGGTATCACCATAGATTTCAGCCACCAGTGTGCTCAACACGGGTGGGCCGGGCGGCACCTCCACGACTTTGATCGACACGCCGTCGGCACTGAAAGGCTTCAGCAATTCCCGCAGCCGCAATACCAGGCCGTGAGACTGATGCGCGCGCTCGGTTTTATCTGCCAGTGTAAGCCGTAACTCCCCCATGTGCGGGCCGATGCGCTGGTAATAACGGCGCACCATGCCGTTGAAATCGATAGGGGAAGGCTCACCCACAAAAGCGGCAACGGCACGCACCTCAGGAACCCGGGTGACTTCGCTGGCAATATGCCTGGCCATGGCAGCCGTCTGCTCGAGGCTGGCGCTTTCGGGCATATCTATCAACACCTGCACCTCATTCTTGTTGTCAAAAGGCAGGAGCTTCAACGGCACCATGCGAAACAGGGGGAGACTGGCCGTGACCATGAACAACAACAGCACCAGCCACAGACTGAGCCTGGCACGGCGACGGTTATCCAGCAAAGGCGTCATCATGCGCGCATAGAACCCGTCGGCGTGAACCACATCCACCTCAACGGGAGCTTCTTTAAGCAACTTGCCGGCCAGCCATGGAGTCACCAGAAAGGCGACCATGGTGCTGGTGATCACGCTGGCAGGTACATTGAACGCCATGGGCGCCATGTACGGCCCCATCATGCCGGTTATGGTGGCCAGTGGCAGAAACGCGAAAATAATGGTCACGGTGGACATAATCAACGGCACGCGAATCTCCGCCATGGCAGCCACCACACGCTCCGCAGGCGACATATCCTTGCGCCCCATGAAGCGACTGATATTGTCGACTCCGGTAATGGGATCATCCACCAGCAGGCCCAGGGAGAGTATCAGTGCAAACAGGGTGACCCGGTTGATGGTGTACCCCAGCGCCATATCCATGGCGAGGGTAAGACCGTAGCAGATGGGGACCGCGAGCCCCACCACAACCGCAGGACGCCAGCCAAGGAATACACCAATAAAAATCACCACGGTGAAAATGGCAAAGCCAAGGCTGCTGGCCAGATTGTTCACCTTCTCGTTGGCGGTCTGGCCGTAGTCGCGCAGCACCTCCACGCGAACTTCCGGCGGCAGCAGATTGGCCTGTAACTCCGCCATGACTGCGTGCACATCGCGGGCGACGCCTACCGCATTCGAGCCCGGCTGCTTGGCGACCGATAGGGCCACCATGGGGCGTGTGCCAATATCACCTACCGCATGGTCCGGGGAAAAACCTATCCAGGTATAGCTGTCGGGCTCATCCGGGCCGTCGACTATCCGCGCCACATCCTGCAGATAGACGGGTACGCCATCAATGACGTTCACCACAAGCTGCCGCAACTCGCCGGTGTCACGCAGGACATCTCCCGCTTCCAGCTCAATAGACCGATTACCAAAGGTCCAGTCGCCTGCGTTGTGCAGTACATTGGAGACCGCCAGCGCGTTCACCACGTCCTGCGCAGTGGTACTGCGAGCACCCATGCTTTCCGGGTCGACCAGAACACGCACGACGCGCGGTCGGCCACCCACCACGTTTACCTCGCTGGTGCTGGGAATACCCTGCAAAAACGTCGACACTTCATCTGCCATACGCCGCAGTTCAAAATCACTGTATTGCTGCGGATCCTCACTCCACAGGCCCAGCATCAGTATGGGTACGTCATCCACCTCGACGGGGCGCATCAACCAGCGACTGACAACCGGCGGCAGGCTGTCCTGGTTGGAATACAGCTTGTTGTAGGTATTGAGGATGGAATCTTCCCTGTCCTCGCCCACGTAAAAACTCAGCGTCACAGAGGCCTGGCCAGTACCCGTTGCCGAGTAGACATGCTCCACACCCGGAATCTGGGCGAGCAGCTTTTCCAGCGGAATGGTGACCTGCCGCTCAACCTGACCGGCGCTAAGCCCTGGAGCCTCTACCAGCACGTCAACCATAGGCACCACGATCTGTGGCTCCTCCTCGCGCGGGGTGTACAACAGCGCCAGCAGGCCGGCAAGCAAGCCCAGCACGAAAATCAGTTTGGGCAGGCCGCCACCCAGCGAGTAGTGGATCAAGCGGTCAACAGGATGAGGCATGGTCAGCAAGACTCCCCGGTCGCCGGGCTACTGGAAGGCGCAACCGGGCTGCCTGCCCAGTTTCTTCAGAACAATGGCCAGGGGACAAAATCCGGTAAAAGCGGCCTGCAACAAGTTGGCGCCCACAAAAGCGGTAAACCACAGCCAGTAATGCGAATGCAGCTGACTTAGCACCAGGCTGACCAGAATAAAGAGGCCGGCAAGGGCCAGTACAAGTCTGTCTACGTTCATCGTTGTTACCTCATGATTTGAGTTTTTCGATGCCCATCATTTTGAGCATGTATTGCGCTCTGGGTACGCCAGCAAGCACTGGCGCAGGCTTGTTCGTGGTGATAGCCACACACTTACGGCGCAGATATTCGGCCAGGCCTGCGGTACCTCGCCAAAGGCCGCCCCAATAATCGCCACCTTTGCCATGTCGCCTCCGTCTCCTATCACGTTGTTAAGCTTCCGGGCAGTAGATTCCGTGCAGAGTCTCCAGCACAGCACGCACTTCCGCATTGTGCAAAGCGTAAAACATCCGTTGCGCATCGCGCCGTGCTGCCACCAGACCAGCTTCGCGCAAGCGCGCCAGGTGCTGCGAAATAGCAGACTGGCTCAGGCCGGTAAGGCCCTCCAGCTCACCCACGGTGTGTTCGCGACTGACCAGGGCACAGAGCACCATCAAGCGGCTGGAATTGGCCAGCGACTTCAGCAGCTGCGCTGCTTCCCCGGCGTTCTCCTGCATTGCGGATAAATCGACTGTGTGTGGCTTACTCACGGTACGCCCCCAACTCAATACATTATATTTTTATAATATTAGACATCCTTCATATTAGAGTCAACTAATACACAATTCTCACGCAAATACACCGCGGAACTCGCCGCCGGTAAAACCTTTTTAGAAGCAGGTGTAAATCCACGTGGAGTTCAGGCCCGTATACCCCCTCAAGTGACTGCTGTCGGCCAGCAAACAGCGCGGGAGGGGCGCGGCCCGCCAGCCAGTTACGGAACGCAACGCAATCTACTTGAATTGAACTTTCTGGAGCTGAACATGAAAAACAAACTGACTACTGCTATCGCCTCTGCCGCACTCGCCATGGGCTTGTCCGCTGGCGCACAGGCCGCCTCATTTTCCGAATGCGCCTCTACCAGTCTGGTAAACTTCGACGGCACCATCGTCGACGCCGCTGTCGCAACACCGGCCCTGAGCACGCTGGTTGACGCCGTCACCGCGGCGGGCCTGGGCGATGCCCTGGCAACCACCGACAACATCACCGTCTATGCACCGACCAACGACGCCTTTGCTGCCCTGCCGGCTCCGTTGCTGGACGCCGCACTGGCTGACGTGGAGTTGCTGACCGGCATTCTCACTTACCACGTCTCCACCGGTCATCAGGACCCGCGCAAGTTCCCCGGTTCCGTGGCCACTTCGCGATCTACCCTGCAGGGACAGAACGTCTACTTCACCCGCTCTGGCGGAGAAGCTCGCGTCAACAACGCCGTTGTGACCTGTCAGGGCGTGCGCGCTTCCAACGGCTTCGTATGGGTAATCGACAGCGTCCTGCTGCCCAACCTGTAAGCGCGGCATCAACAGGCACTCGCCTGGCGAGTGCCTGCAAGCACCCGGTGGCAGGACTCAGGACAGCAGCAACTCCTCCCTGCCCACCACTATTTCCTTTCGTTTCTGCGACATCAGTTCGTACTCTGCACTTTTGATGTCCGAGACGTAATGCCAGGTTGCACTCACCTTCCCAGCGTCGAATTGCACCTCCAGAAAACCGCGGTCGGCCAGATTGGCATAGGCCAGGTCATCCACAAGCTGTGAAGCTAGCGGGGCAAACAGCACGGCATTCTCCAGGCCCAGTTCTCCTTCGGCGCCAGGCGAGGTAACGCTCGTCCCGGCAAATTCGACCCCAACGGGTGTGCCATCCGCCAGCGTCAACTGCGAGGCCCAGCTGTTATGACTGTCTCCTGCGAGCACAACCAATCGGGACTGCAACTGGCTGGCATGTGTCAGCAGGTCTTCACGCTCAAACTCGTAACCATCCCAGGCATCGAGATTCAGGGGGATAACCGAGTCCAGCAAGGCCTGTTCCGCGGCACTCCTCTCCTGAACTGGCTTGGCCTTGGCTGCCAGCGAGGTGAGCAATGCCGCAGTCGCCTCGTCCAATCCCCCCTCTCCCACTCCGCTGAGCGGTCGCACCAGTGGCTCGGGCATGACCAGCCTTGCCATCAGCACCTGCTGCCCCAATACCTGCCAGCGAGCGGTGCTGTCCGTGAGCGCCTGCTTCAGCCAGCGGCGCTGCTCCTCTCCGAGCATTGAGCGCCCGGAACTGGCAGCAGCGGCGCGCACGGCGCCCACATCAATGAGCCCACCATTGGTAAAATCAGCATATTCCAGCTGCTTGTCCCGGCCAATAACCCGGGTATCAAGCATCAATAAATCAAGCAGGCCACCCCACTCAAAGCGACGGTAGGTAATAGCCAGTTCGGCCTCTGGAGGACGCACGGGCAGCCACTCATACCAGGCCTGGATCGCGGCGGCACGACGTGTAAAAAAATCACCCTCTGTATCCGGATCGTGGTTTTCTGCACCGTCTTTCCAGGTGTTGTTAGCCACTTCATGATCATCCCACACAACGATGAAAGGATGTGCGGCATGACAGGCCTGCAAATCCGGGTCCATACGATACTGTGCATAGCGCGTGCGATAGTCAGCCAGATCAAGCAGTTCGCCCGGAGGCTCCGACACCCGCGACAGCGCCTGGGCATCCTCACTGGCATAACCGTCTGCCGCGTACTCGTAAATGTAGTCACCCAGGTGCAGCACTGCATCGTAGTCGCGGTTGGCGATCTCGCGGTAAGCGTGGAAGTAGCCCGCTGGGTAGTTGGAACAGGAAACCACTGCAAAGCTGGCAGCGGCCACGCCTGAAGCAGGTGCTGTGCGCGCAAGGCCCGTGGGTGACACCTTGTCACCGCTGGTGAATCGATAGTAATAGCGCATACCCGGTGCCAGACCATCCGCGTCCACCTTCACCGTGTAGTCGACCTCCACAGAGGTGGTCCCGCTGCCACGGTTGAGCACATCGCTGAAGGCGGGATCACTGGCTATTTCCCAATCGACAAACACGGTCCCGTCTTGCTGTGGTGTCAATCTCGTCCACAGAATTACCCGGTCCTGTAAAGGGTCACCCGAGGCAACGCCATGTAAAAACTCAGCAGGTACGCCTCGTTCTCGAGACCGGTCGGAACTGTCTGAACAGCCGATCAGGTTCGCGCCCAGGAGCGGGAGCAGTGCTGCTGCTGTGATGCCCTGGCTGATTCGTCGACGGGTTAGGTCCGGTTTATCTGGCATTTGCTGCAGGCTCCTGGGCAGGAAGGAAAGACAAGCCAGAGTGTAGCGCAAGACTCCCTCGAGCATGCATATACCTCGGGACAGTGCTGCGCCTTCCGGGGGCAGGGGGATATCAGGATAGAGAAATCAGCAAAAGTGTGCGGCTACCAATTGCCCCTGATCAGTTCCTTCAGCGCCGCCTTGTCCAGTTCCGCCTCGGCAAGCAAGCGCTTCAACATGGCGTTTTCACCCTCCAGCAGACGCAATCGCCCCTCGAGGGTGGCCTCTTCATCTTTCACCTGACTCTGCCAACGCTCTACGGTCTCCTGGCTCACCCCGAGACATCGGGCCAGGTCAGCTACATCTGACTCACTTTTATGCTCCTTGAGCATGCGGGTAATATGCTCATCGGAGAAGTCGGAATGCATGCTGCGATCCATATTGAGACCTTGACTCAATTTACAGGGCTGTAAGCCCAACATTGGCGTGTGACGGGAGAGGGCGGAGGCTTTCCCGCGATGCGGGGTTGGCAGAACCTTGCTCGCCCGTGGAGTAAAAAAGGGACGTTATTGTCATCGGGAACACTTTAGTAGTCATCGCTATTTTCATTGAGGCGGGCACCCTTCCCACTCCGCCACCGGCCGACTTGCGCCTCAGTATCCGCCAGCACATCTGCCAGAACTGTAAATTCTGTGTAAAAAAAGCCGTCATCAACCTCTGAACGCGCTCTAACTACTCCACGGCAGACATGAGCACATCCAGTCAACGCTGTATTTGTTTATAATCATATAACAAAAAGCAGTAACAAAAAAAATTGATGTATTGCAACCGTAGGGGCACAACATGGGGCCAGTCAGTGTAGGGCTGCTGGAGGACGACCAACCTCAGGGAGAAATGGTCGGTAGCTGGCTTCGAGCGGAGGGGTATGCCTGCCAGCATTTCACCCGCGGTCTTGCCTGCCTTGAAGGCCTGCGCGAGCAACCCCTGGACATGCTCATTATCGACTGGCAGTTGCCTGATCAAAGCGGCCTTGAGGTGATGCGAGATGCCCGGACAGTTCTGGGTTTCAGCGGCCCAATAATATTCACCACCGCGCGCGCCAGTGAGGAAGATATCGTCCAGGCTCTGTCCAGCGGTGCCGATGATTACCTGATCAAACCCCTCCGGCAGAAAGAATTGCTGGCACGCCTGAGCGCCCTGTGGCGCAGGGCAGGCAACCACAGCGCTGAGTCGTTGCAGTTGGGACCGATCTCGCTGGATCTGGTGAATCAGCAAGCATGGCTGGACGGGGAAGTGATAAAGCTGACGCCCACCGAATTCAGCCTTGCCGCCTGCATGATTTCCCGGGTGGGAGAGCTGTTGTCACGGGAGTTCCTGCTCAGGGAGGTGTGGGGCGTGAACGCCTGCATTGATACGCGCACCGTGGATATGCATGTCTGCAGACTGCGTAAATTGTTAAAAATTGGACCTGAAGCCGGACTGTGCATCAACACAGTCTATCGGCACGGATATCGTCTGGAGCAATTGTGAACCTGAAGTCCGGTATACCGCTGATGCTGGGCCTGCTGGCCAGTTTTTCCTGCACACCACTGGCCAGCGCCGGAGACCTGCTCTACGAAGCTCGCAGAGGCGATACGCTGTGGGACATCTGCCTTCGCTTTTCTTATAAGTCGGGCTGCTGGAAACAGCTGGGCGATTACAACGAGATCGACAATGACAGGGCCATCGCCCCCGGTAGCTTCATCCGCATCCCGCGAGACTGGCTGGTCAGCACACCAACGGTAGGTGAAGTGTTAAGCGTCTCCGGCGACGTACGGTATGACCGCCACAACAGTGGCAACCTTGCTCCGCTGGCTCCCGATAGCGATCTGCACCTGGGAGGCCGCATCGTGACAGGAGAGGGCTCAGCCAGGCTTCGTCTGGGCAGGTTCAGCGAATTGCTGCTCCGGGAGCACTCCCAGTTGATCCTGGACAGCCTTGGCAAAGGTGCATCCAGCGACGTACAGGAGCTCCGGTTGCAGCAGGGTGAAGTGGAAAGTGAGATCAGCCCGGGAAGGGGCTCGCATTTCCAGATACGCACTCCTGAAGCCATCGCGGCAGTACGCGGAACACGCTACCGGGTGAACACCGGAAGCGCTGGCACTACACGCAGCGAGGTACTGGCTGGTGCCGTCAATGTGGCCGGCGGTGCAGCCGAGGTTGATGTAACCGCCGGATACGGCGTAGCGTCGCGCGCCGGCCAACCCCCGGGCCCCCCGCGCAAGCTGCTTCCGCCGCCTGCGCTGCCCTCGTCACTGATCGAGTCGCCACTGCCGGTGGCACTGCAATGGCCGGCACACCCGCAAGCTGTCGCATGGCAGTTGGATATTTATGCGCAGGGGGGCGACACGCCGCTACAGTCCGTGCTTCTGGACACGCCAGCCTGGAGGTCTGCCACGCTGGCCCTGGGCTGTTACCGACTGGTACTGCGCGCGGCGGATGCAGAAGGTTTTAAGGGACTGGACGCAACGCAGCGCCTCTGCGTGCTACCTGCAACGCCACCACCTGAACCAGAACCCGAGCCAAACCGCTGGTGGGAGCCGCTGCTGGTGATCGCCACTGTCGCTTTGATAATAGGCCTGTAGGAGGTGCCAGGATCGCTGGGGATTGGCACCGATACCCGCTCCGGTCGATTACTACTCGCCCTGCTGGGAGGGCTGCTGTGCGCTACGGTGGACTGGTTTGATCTGCTCTCACCTATCGACCTGAGCCTCTATGACCTGGCCAACGAGGCGCTCCCGCTGTCACTGAACGAAGAACTGCTGATCGTCTCTATAGACGAACAGAGCCTGCTTGAACTGGGGCAGTGGCCCTGGGCACGGGAAAGGCATGTTGAATTGCTGCGCCGTCTGGACGCCGCCAACGTGCGAGCGATTGCCCTGGACCTGGTGTTCGCCGAAAGGAGTCAGCACGCACCCGAGGTCGACATCCTGCTGGCGGAGACCATCTCGACAGTAGGCAGGGTGGCTCTCCCTGTTTTCATCGACAATAACGGTTCCGGGCAGCCGCTGGAGGTCACGCCCCTTGAGAACATCGGGCGTGCGGCTACCGCGATGGGGCATGTGCACGTAGATCTGGACAACGACGGCATAGCACGCACGGTTTACCTGCGCGAGGGGCTCGGGACGCCGCACTGGGAGCACCTGGCTGTTGCTCTGGCGCGGGCTGCTGGCATCGATATACAGCCTCTGCCGGGCACTCGCATGCCAACATCGCCGCCTGAAAAAACTACCGACACGGTGATTGTGCGCGACTATGGAAACCTTATCGCGTTTACCGGGGGAGCAGGCTCCATACCCAGACTGAGCTATGTTGACGTCATGCGCGGAAGGGTGGCTGCAGAGCAGTTGCGCGATAAAATTATCTTCGTCGGCGTCACCGCGGCGGGCCTGGCCGAGCGCATGACCACCAGCGTGGGCTCACTGAGCAGTGTTGAGGTCAATGCCAATATATTCCAGGCCCTGCGCACCGGCCATTTGTCACAACGGCTGAGCAGTTCTATCACGGCCCCTGCTATCTTTCTCTACACATCCCTTGCGCTGTTTCTGTTCAGCGGTCAATACGCAGGCAGACTGTTGCTTGCCACCATCGGCTCTGCCGTCGCCGCCGCGGTGATCTCATTTACCCTGTTTGCAAAGTTTCGGGTCTGGGTCTCTCCCGGTCCGGCCCTGCTTGGACTGCTATTTTTTTATCCCCTGTGGAGCTGGCTTCGCTTACGCGAGACCATGATATTTATTCGTCGGCAACTCAGTGAAATCGAACGCGAGAATTCCCGGTTCAGAAGGAGAGAGCCCCTGCTTCCTGAGCCCGCCGGCAATGGCGTTATCGCCACAAATCTCTATCTGCTTGATCAGGCCTACCGCAATGCGAGCTCCAATCGCGACCTGCTCAACGACTCCCTGGAACATCTGACCGTCGGCGTGCTGCTGGCAGAGCAGGACGGCACGCTGATCGTGGCCAATCACCTGGCACGCTCACTACTTGGCATAGACTCTGGCTGCTCCACCTTACAACAGGCGATGGAGTCGCTGCGACTCAAGGGCAGGGTGAGCAGTGCTGAGGCGATTGACGCGCTGGTCAGCGCCAGCACCGGCTTCGACATAGAAGGCACCACCCGTCAGGGCGAAAAGGACTTGTTATGTCGCGGTTACCGAGTCGAACTGTCGCCGCCGGTGCTACTGCTGACCCTGACGGACATCACCGATATCAACCGCTTACAGCGGGAACGGGGCGAAGCCCTGGACTTCCTCTCCCATGATCTGCTGTCACCACTCAACTCGGTGTTGGCCGTTATCGAGAACGCGCGTACTGCCAGGGATGAAACACCAGATCGCACTGTGCTGACAGAAATTGAGGGCTATGTCCGGAAAAACCTCGGGTATGCGGAGAATTACGTTCATCTGTCACGTATCGCCAATACCGACTTTCGCGACCTCAAACCACGGCTGGCTCAAGCCATTATCGACAATGCTGTGGCCCAGGTGTACCAGATTGCGCGGCGCAAGAATGTCGAACTGAAGTCCTGCCTGTTACTTGATGACATCTGGCTGCAATGCAACCAGGGCCTGCTGGAGCGTGCACTGTATAACTACCTGGACAATGCCATCCGCTACAGCCCCAATGGGGGAGAGGTGACCATAGAAATTGAGCGCGAGCCAGACACACTGGTTTTTTGCGTGGGAGACCAGGGCCCGGGCGTTGCACCTGAAGAAGAAGGGCGCATTTTTCAGGCATTCAGCCAGGGCAAACACGCCAAACACGGTGTGGGCCTGGGTCTGCGATTCGTTTCAGCGGTTGCCAATCTTCATGGCGGAGATGCCTGGGTAAAAAAACGCGAGCACAGTGGCGCCTGTTTCTGTTTTTCGGTGAGCGCCGAACTGATCGAGCGTGGTGCGTAGCGCCGCCCGGTCTAAGCTGAGTTCTCGACACTCAGCACCACCAGCATTGGCACTCACTGCAACGTCAGCGTGTAATCCTCTGCACTGGGGAAGCAGCGGCCATCCGGGTGGCAGGGCGACACTATCACGGTGTAGGTTCCTGCGGCAAAGTTGCTGCCAAAAGCACTGCTGGCGCTGGCCACCAACTGTTTGTTGCTGTCATAAATCAGAACGAAGAAGCCGCCGGAGAATGCGCCGCTGCGCAGGGTAAACGACTCTTGCCCTGCCAGGTTGACGCGGTAGCTGTCCCGATCACCCTGTGTCTTGAAGGTGCCGCTGAACACCTTGCCGTTGCGCGCGTCGCCCCGCTCCAATGGCTGGTTTAGCTGCAGCAGGTTGAACCGGTCCAGACGCACGGGGTATTCAAGCTCAGTGATATTGCCGCCTGGCATGGCGATATTCTCCACGGTGACCGTGTAGTCCCGGTCATATTCCCAACCATCCACCATCCACGAGAAAAAATTGCGCAAGCCGAAGCCGTCGGTATCAGAGTATTGGCTGTGCACCAGTAATTCACTGCCTGTTTCAGTATCAACGACCGTCACGGAGGCATTGCTAAAGTGCTCGAATTCACTGGATACGCCACGCATGGGCACCATCGAAAGGCTCCACGGCGTGGGATCCTGGTCATTGTTAACCAGCACCCAGGGATAGTCACGATAGGGAAAAGCAACGTAACTCAAGGTCGGTGAGGCTTCCAGACGCGGCTGCCGGTTGAAGCCGAAAGCTTTCATAACCGCGGAAGAGCCCACCTGCCCGTAGGCGGTGTAACCCAGCTCTGGGTGCAACACCCACCGCCGGTGCCCTGCTGCCATCAGCGCGGCCAGGTTGCGGTTATCGTTGGTCCACCCCAGGGCATGGCTCACCGGGTCTTCCTGACGGCTGCCCCCGGCAATATTGGAAGTCTGCGACCCGGTCGCGGCGGCTGCGGTGTAACACAGGTCGGCGGGATCGGGAAAATGACTGAGATAGCCGTTGGCTTCCTGCACCAACGCAGCCTGCCCCGCCTCGCTGTCAAAGTTGAAATCGTAATCTACCGCCGGCAGGTCGTGCAGGCCGCGTATCAGGTTAACGGCCTGAAGAAAGCGCAGACGCGCATCCAGGCTAAGCTCGCCGTGATCACACTGCCCGGTCTTTGGCCTGATGCGATAGAGAAACTTGTTGCTGCTGAAAGCGCCGGAATCGGTTTCATCCAGCATCGCCCGCCATAAAGCCACGGGGTACCGGCTGCGAGCCACAAAGTCGGGCTCCAGATAAAACTCTCGGTCCGATTCGATAATCTCAAGAAATTCCGGGATGCCGCCAAATGCGGTGGTAAAAAGCCGGCAGGTGGCACGGCTGCCGGCACAGAGACCATCTTCGCGTTTTTTCCACCCGTGAAAAATGAAGCCGTCGTCGGGAACAGCCTGAAAGCGGTCGTCGTAGCTGGTATCAGAGACATCTATGGTGCAGGTAGTGCCCGCGAGACACTCCTCACCGTTCTCGGAGATCACCTTGCCACCCGGCGGCACCACAATCACAACTTTACAGGCGCTAAGAAACAACACCAGGGCAAGCCCCGGCACTAGCATCGACATGCCTCGGCCAGTGCAGGCGTAACGCGGGTGAAGACTGGAAGCCATTTCCTCCTCCCCGTCGCTGCTAGCGCTGGCATAGCGCCCTGCTGCAACGACGCTGTGAAGTCAATATAGACCAATAAACCGCAACCGACCAGAAACAGCCAGCGTTGATCAGCGCGGGGTGTTGCCGCCAGGTGTGCTTTGCGGCGATGATAGTGACACCGAAATCACATGCAATGGAGCGAGCACATGGACATTCTGGAGATCAAGGAAAAGCGTACGCTGTCACGGGAAGAGGCGGCGAAATTACTGCACGCATTTGCCGACTCACTGGCGCGGCACAACGAGCTGCAGTTTACGCGCGAGGGCATGAATGTACGTGTAAAAGTAGCCGATGAAGTGGAGTTGGAAGTAGAGCTGGAGGTGGAAAGCGGCGAAACCAGCCTTGAAATCGAGCTGACGTGGTAGGCGCGACACACGGCCGTCCAGGATACTGAGAAGATGCCGTTGCTGGGAAAGGGGCTGCGGCCCGGCTTTGGCGTCCGCCTGCCTGGCAGTAGCAAGCCACACCTCTATAGCGAGACGTTCACTGTACGCAGACACTGGGGTGCTATAGGCGCACTGGCAGTCTTCAACATCATCTTTGCCATTCCCGCCGTCCTCACGTTCCAGGAAGCCAGCGACCTTTGGCAACAGCGTGATGGACTGTTCAGCGTCATCACTGCGTTGTTCCTCACCTTCTGGCTGGTGGGCTGGTCGCTGGGCCTGCTGACGATGACAGCGATATTAATGGTGCTCTTGTTTGGCCGCGAGCAGATCAGCGCAAGCCGCGGTGAACTGACAGTAGAGCTGGGCTTGCCGTTTATCGGACTGCTAATGCGCTACGACGCCGCCAGCATACGCAACCTGCGCATACAGGTCCCGGAAAAGAACAGCGGCACGTCCTGGCGCGGCAGCCACGCGGTGTTTGACTACGGTGATGACACCTTCGAGTTTGGCATAGACCTGGCAGAAGAAGGGCTTCAGAAAATAGCCGAGCGGATCGAAACCGCCACCGGAATTCGCTTGCGCAGGGGCGAGGCCCGGGCAGAGGAACTTGCCCCGCAGCCAGATCCGGAGCCCGTCGCACCGCCCCAGCGCCTGGCACCCACCGCCAGCCTGGAGCCATTAAGCCTCGCATCGCCCTCCAGCCTGCTGCTGATCGCGGCCAATATAGTACCGCTGGCCGGAGCAGTGCTTTGGAACTGGGACCTGGGTTTGCTGATGCTGCTCTACTGGGCCGAGAGTGCGGTGATTGGCCTCTTCAATGTCTGCAAGATGGTGGTGATCGGCAAGTGGCTGGCACTGGGCGCAGCCCCGTTTTTCCTCGCTCACTTTGGCGGCTTCATGGCAATACACTTTCTGTTTATCTACACGCTGTTTCTGGGCGGGATGGACGAAAGCCCGGCAGCACCGGACTCGCTGCAGCAGGTGACCGCACTGTTTCTGGATATATGGCCGGCCCTGTTAGCGCTGTTCATCAGCCACGGCTTCTCTTTCTTCCACAATTTCGTGGGCCGCGAGGAGTACCGCCAACGCACCGTGCGCACGCAAATGACCGAGCCCTACAGTCGTATCATTTTCATGCACATGGTGATCATTTTTGGCGGCGCGTTGAGCATGATGCTGGGCGACATTACGCCCGTGCTCATGGGCGTAATTGTGCTAAAAACCGGTATCGACCTGCGAGCTCACCTCAAACAACACAGTGAGGAAGGTGCTGACAAGGCCGGGTGACGCCTGTGCTGGCGCACTACTCTTTGCTACCACTCAATTTGGAGACCATGTCCACTGGTAATGGAAAGACGATAGTACTGCTCTTGTCACCAGCAATTTCTACCAGCGTCTGCAGGTAACGCAGCTGTATCGCCTGCTCCTGGTGCCCCAGCACCTGTGCGGCCTCGGCCAGCTTTTCGGCTGCCTCAGACTCACCAACCGCGTGAATAACCTTGGCTCGCCGCTCCCGTTCCGCCTCAGCCTGCTTGGCAATGGCTCGCACCATGGTCTCGTTCAGATCCACATGCTTGAGTTCTACATTGGCAACCTTGATACCCCAGGCAGACGTTTGCTTGTCGAGAATATCCTGAATATCCGCATTGAGTCGTTCGCGCTCTGCGAGCATATCGTCCAGCTCATGCTGGCCCAGCACAGAACGTAAAGTTGTCTGCGATAGTTGACTGGTCGCTTCAAGGTAGTTTTCTACCTGAATAATCGCTTTTTCCGGATCCAGTACGCGAAAATACAATACGGCATTGACCTGCACGGACACGTTATCGCGCGAGATCACGTCCTGGGTGGGGACGTCCATTACGATGGTGCGCAAGTCCACCCGCACCATTTGCTGCAGCACCGGGATGATGATGATCAATCCCGGGCCCTTGACCTTGTAAAACCGGCCCAGCATAAAAATCACCCCGCGCTCATACTCGCGCAGTACCCGGAACATGGATGCCAGCAGGCCCACGGCCAACAGCAGCAACACACCACCAAAAAACTCTAACTCCAACATCAACTTTTCTCCCCTGTAGATCGACTCACCTTGAGCACCAGTCCGTCCAGCGCATCCACGGTGACCTCATCCTGTTCTGCCAGCTCGTGTTCGCTCTGGGCATGCCACAATTCACCATCAAGCCGCACCCAGGTGGTTTCCGGTGTGACTCGCTCCACTACTCCCAACTGGCCAAGCAGGTGCTCTACGCCCGTCACATTGGCCTGACGCCGGGCCTTCAGCACCAGACTCAGTGCGATAGAGCATAAAACCGCGCTGAATACCGCGAAGGCCGCAATAATGGGCAGGGCAATGCGATACGCCGGCAGCTGGGTATCCATCAGCATCACCGAGCCGAGCACGAAGGCGGCCACCCCCCCAAGGCCCAATACGCCAAAACTGGGCGCAAACGCCTCCGCGGTCATCAACCCTATACCCAATAGAATCAAGGCCAGTCCGGCATAACTTACCGGCAATACCTGAAACGCATACAATGCCAGCAGCAGGCACACGGCTCCGAGTATCCCGGGCAAGCCCATGCCCGGGTTGTAGAATTCGATGATCAGGCCGTAAATACCCACCAGCATCAGGATGTAGGCCACGTTCGGGTTGGTGATGACAGCAAGAAAGTCACTGCGCCAGTCCACCGGGTGCCGATGCAGAACCAGGCCGGCACTGTCTACCTCACGCGGGACACCCTCTACCGAGACGGTGAGCCCGTCGGCCTGCTGCAACAAGTCGTCGAAAGACTCGGCCAGCACGTCAACAACACCCAGCTCCAGCGCATCCTCAGCCGACAGGCTTACGCCCTCGCGTACGGCACGTTCGGCCCACTCGGCATTGCGGCCGCGTAGCTGGGCCAGGCTCTGAATGTACGCGACCGCGTCATTAACGATCTTCTTTTCCATTGCCGATGGCTGGGGCGATACCTGGTCGCCATCGCCGGGCGCGGGCAGCTCACCCGGCCCTCCACCCCCAATCTGCACCGGAGTGGCCGCGCCCAGGTTGGTCCCCGGCGCCATGGCAGCAACGTGTGTGGCGTACAGCAGATAGGTACCTGCACTGGCCGCGTGCGCGCCACTGGGTGCCACGTACCCAAGCACCGGGACAGGCGAGGCAAGTATCGCCTTGATCATGTCGCGCATGGCATTGTCCAGGCCACCCGGTGTGTCAATACGCAACACCACCAGCCTGGCGCCTGCGTCATGCGCCTGCTCCAGTCCACGCACCACGTGGTCAGCTGTAGCAGGGCCTACCGCCCCGTCCAGTTCCACCAGCCAGGCTTCGCTGCGATCGTCATCCCCAAGACCGGCGGCCGATGACAGACACAGCACCACCAGGGACAGCATCCACACAAGCTTGTTCAACATTACGTGATTCATCTTGTCAGTATAGAACAGGTATCGGCCGTCCTCCTCCCCGGCGAACAACAGACCGCTCGCGACCGGTTACGCAGCCTGTCAGACCAGCGTATCGCCCTGATATATCACCCCCCGGCGCACCAGCCATTTTTCCAGCTCTACCACGATCAGCACAGTGGATGACAACGCCAGGCATATCGCCAGATCAAGCACTGGTAGCGGCTGGGTGGCAAACACCTTGTTCAGTGCGGGCAGGTAGATGACAGCGAGTTGCAGCAGCAGGGTAACCGTCACCGCCAGCAGCATGGGCAGGTTACTGAAAAGCCCTATGCGCAGCAGAGATACCGTATCCGCCCGAACCGCCAGCGAGTGGAACAGTTGGGAGACCATGAGAACGGTAAACACAACTGTCTGCCAGTGCGCCGCTTCACGATCGATAGCCCAGGCCATGGCAGCCAGCGAGATGCCCGCAATGCAAAGGCCTACCCAGATTATGTGCTGCCACATGCCATGAGCAAAAATATTCTCCTTTGGCGGTCGCGGCGGCCGCGTCATGATGCCCGGTTCGGCGGGTTCAGCGCTGAACGCCAGCCCCGGTAGTCCGTCTGTCACCAGGTTGATCCACAAGATGTGAATGGGAAGCAGGGGAACCGGCAAGCCGAGAAATGGCGCCAGCAGTAGAGTCCAGATTTCGCCGGAGTTGGAGCTCATGGTGTCCTTGATGAATTTGCGGATATTGTCGAAGACAGAACGACCGGCTCGAACTGCACTGACTATGGTGGCAAAGTTGTCGTCGAGCAGAACCATGTCCGCAGCCTCACGGGCTACATCCGTACCCTTCATACCCATGGCGATACCGATATTGGCGCGCTTCAATGCAGGCGCATCATTTACCCCATCGCCCGTCATCGCCACGAACTCGCCGTTCTGCTGCAGCGCTTTGACAATCCGCAGTTTCTGCTCCGGGCTCACGCGGGCAAAGACCCGGGTAGAGGCAAGCGCGTGTTGCAGTTGTGCATCGTCAAGCCTTGCCAGCTGATCCCCGCTGAGTGACTGGTCGCTGTCGCCGGCAAGCCCCAACCGCCGGGCAATCACCATGGCGGTAGCGGGATGGTCGCCGGTGATCATCATTGGCTTGATCCCTGCGGCGACACAATCTGCCACCGCCTGCGGCGCCTCGGCACGTGGCGGGTCAATCAGGGCGACCAGGCCGAGAAAATCCAGTTGCTGCTCCACGTCACCGTCCTGGCCTGTTGCCGGGAGCGCTGCCAACTCCCTGCGCGCAAAAGCCAGCACCCGGTAGCCCTCCTCGGCGAAAGACTCTGCCGCAGCCAGCAGGCCCTGCGGGTCAAACTGAGCGGCAGCGTCGGCACCGTACTCACGGCAGCACAGCGGGATCAGCTGCTCGGGAGCACCCTTGACGTAGGCGACTACCTGGCCGCCTGCCTGGTGCAGGGTGGACATTCGCTTGCGCTCACTGTCGAATGGGATAGCTGCCTGGCGGGGAAACTCGTCAGACAGCTGCTGCTTGTCAAAGCCAGCGTCTGCCGCCGCTATGCACATTGCCAGTTCAGTGGGTTCCCCAACCGGCCTGCCAGCTTCCAGCGACACGTCATTATTGAGCGCCATGGCCAGACCCAACTCACGGGCACCTCCCTCGGCCTGCAATTCTGACTGACGCTGGCCCGCGTAGTAGAATGCCTCCACGGTCATCTGGTTGCAGGTGAGCGTGCCAGTCTTGTCGGCACAGATACAGGTGACCGAACCCAGGGTTTCTACTGCAGGCAGATTGCGAATTAGCGCATTCTGGCGAGTGAGCTTGCGCGCACCAAGCGCAAGAGAGACGGTAATCACAGCCGGCATCGCTTCGGGGATGGCGGCAACCGCCAGACTGACGGCGGTAAGAAACATCAATAATGCAGGCTGACCCTGCAGTAGCCCTGCGGCAAAGACGATCGCACAGATGCCCAGCACCGCCAGCGCCAGATACCGGCCGAATCGGGTCAGACGCTGCTGCAAGGGCGTTCTCACTTTGGGTTCGCTGCTCAACAGTTCGGCAATGCGACCCAGTTCAGTATCCCCGGCAATCGCCACCACCACGCCCAGACCACTGCCGTGCGTGACCTGGCTGCCCTTGAAAGCCATATTGAGCTGCTCGGCTGCAGGCAGGCCCTCGCCCACCACCACCTCTACCTGTTTGTGCACAGATACCGATTCACCCGTCAGCGCAGACTCATCTACCTGTAGTGCCTCCGCTTCCAGCAAGCGCAAATCTGCGGGGACCACAGCACCTGCTTCCAGCAGGACCACATCGCCGGGCACCAGATCGCTGGCAGCGACGTTGCCAGCCTTGCCATCGCGCACCACCCGTGCCGAGGGAGCCGACATTTTGCGCAGTGCAGCGATAGCGTTTTCGGCCCGCCTCTCCTGCACCGAGCCGACTATGGCATTGAGCATGACAATGACCAGGATGGCGGCAGTATCCGCGGCGTCACCTACAAGGCCCGATACAGCGGCCGCAGCCAGCAGTACCAGAATCATGAAGTCACGAAACTGTGAAACAAACAGCAACAGCCAGGGGCGCCGGCGCTTCTCCGGCAAGGCATTGGCGCCATACTCTCGTTGCCGCTGGCGCACCTGGGCCTGGCTCAGCCCGGAGGTCTCAGACTGGAACGCATCCAGTACCGCGCGAGCGTCGCTGCCATACCAATCAGTCGTCTGCATCACACTAACTCGTCAACAGAAAAATAAGCGACACCGTCGCTATGGCAATCATCAGGGTTCTCACTCCGCTGCGAACCCAGGACACATCCGCAATGCGACCCAGCAATACGCCGAGGACAAAAATCGACAAGCCCGCGATGACTACAGCGAACCAGAGCGGTGCCAGCGGCAGACTGAAACCAGCTTGCGCCAGCCAGAGGGGGGCAATAATTACCAGGGAGATCACCAGTGGCGCGCCGCCATTGACCAGCGCTACCAGTACCGGCACCCAGCGCGCAGCGCGACCATGTGCCGAGTCGCCAAGGTCACTGATCATCGCACCTTCCAATTCGTCCAACGCGCGTTTGCGTTCCGCCACCTCACTGACATAGGCGCTACTGATACCACTCATGCCCAGCGCTATGGCGGCTGCCAGACAGGCATTGATAACAAGCTGCAATTCTGCGGGCTCGCTGACCACAAAGCCGACAATCAGTCCGAGCATGGTCAAGGCGCCATCAAAACCGTTCACGATGAGGTAGCGACGAACAATGCCGTGGGAACCGGACAGCTTGAGCATGCGTTGGGTACGGCGGCTGAGGCTCATGCCGGCTCACTTGCCAGCGGCAGTGTTATGCACTTCCACCAGATCGACACTGTGCAACGAAGCCCCCATATCGGCGATGGCCTGTTCTATGGGCTGCATTGCCACAGCCTCACCGCGCACCTCCAGCCTCAGTGTTTGCGTGTTTTCGTCCACTTCCTCAACCGAAAGGCACACCTGATAGTCTTCGCCAAGACCGGCGATCTCCCGACAGAATTCCAGTGCGCCCGGCTGGTGAGGTTTCAGCACATCAAGCACCAGCCGCTTGACAGTAACCATCCCTCTCTCCTGCAGAGCCTTTGCTTCATGATAGTACAGCGGACAGAGAGTGCGATTGATCTCTGTCACGAGGGATGGTGACCACGCCTATGCGCTACTGGCGTTACAGGATCCGGTGTTACTACCGCTCCTGGGTATGCCAGTTATTAACCAGTTTCTCCACGTCGATCTCCTCACCGGCTTCTCGCCACTTGCCCGAGTAATCGATGTCGGTGGAATTGGGGGGAGGATCCGGCAGGTCGACACGGAAACGCACGGGCATGGGCACAGCCTCACCCAGCGCAACCGCCTCACCCTTGGACAGTGACGTGAGCGCGGCAAACGTACCGCGGGCGGCATCCGGTACCATGGAGCGAACATACTCCTGGTCATCCGGGTTGGAGATGCGCAGGCAGATGTAAGAACTGCATTGGGCGAGTACTGTCTCAGATACATCGTGCGGCCGCTGACTTACCACGCACAGGCCGACGCCATACTTGCGGCCGTTTTTGGAGATACGCTCCATCGTTCGGCGGGCTTCGCGAAAACGCGGAATGTCCTCGCGCGGAATATATTCATGCGCTTCTTCGCAAATCAGAAACAAAGGAAAATCCCGGCAGCGCGGGTTCCAGAAGTTGAATTCATAGGTGAGGCGGCCGATCTGTGCCGCCACCAGCGGCACAACGTCGTAGGGCACTGCGCTCAGGTCTATGACATTGACACTGGCTCGCGGGTTGCCCAGCCCCACCAGGTCCTTCATCAGCCCGGTAAGTGATTCCGAGGAGTTGCGACGCTGTGGTCGCATCAGAAAATCGTAGCGGTTGTCATTGAGCAGGCTGCTCAGGCGCACCAGCACCTGGTCGAACTTGCCAAAGGTTGCCAGTTTCTCCTTACCGAAATCTGTGGTGGCACGGTTTGCCTCTTTCAACGCACGGTTGAGGTCTTCGAGAGAATAGTAGAGGGGCGAATCGACCGTGATGTGGCCGAGGTTAAGGTGCTCGTTCACCTCTTTGCGCAACTTGATCAATGCCGTTCGCATTGCAGATATCTGCACAGAAGCGTGCTCGTCATCAGGGTTTATCAACAGGTCGCAGAGTTCGGAAAAGGAAAGCAGCCAGTAAGGAAACTCCAGCTCCTCCGCCCTGAAGCTGCGCACCTTGCCAGCGGCGTGGAAAGGCGAGCGCGAAACAATGCCGTCGACCTCCTTGTCGCTGTATTCACCGTGCATGTCCAGGAGAATGACATGCGCCTCAGGCATCGCTTTCAACGTTGACTGAATCAGGCTGGTCACCGTCCAGGACTTACCGGCACCGGACTGCCCCAGTATCGCGGCGTGACGCCCGAAGAAAGAGGATGCGTCGAGGTGCACGCCAATGGAATCAAATGAAGCGAGGCGCCCCACCCGGAAATCGGTATCGCCGTAACCGGAAAAAATCTGCGCCAGACTGTCCGTGCTGACCCGGTATATCCTGGCGCCTGAAGTGGGAAAGCTGGACACACCACGCTGGAAGTTACCGCGAGGGTCTATTTCCCCCAAAGGTGTAAGGTGAACCATATTCACGGCACGACCCTGCTTGTCGGCAGCGTGGTAGCTGCGTTCAACCATCACCAGAATGAAATTTTCGCCGTTGGCAATTTTAAGATAGGAGCCCACCTGCCCCGCTGGCATGTGCTGTTCATCGGATGCTGCTTCAGCGGTCGCCGCTTCCTTCCGGGGATCCAGCCGTGCAGTAAAATACTCACCGGTTACCTCGACCACCAGGCCAACCCGGGGGTTCTCCACGACGGGCGTGTTGTCGTGATCACCTGCAGCGTCGACAGATTCGAGCATGATTCCTTTCCTCACGATGCAATTGGCTCAAAAATAGGGGAGGCGGCGCGCCAGGTACAGCAAAACCTTGTTTTTTATCACATTTGTGGCCGTCTACCCCTTGTCGGCAGGGGCGCTGTGCACCGGCTCTGTCACCTGCGCGAGAAATTCGCGGTAATCTGCCAACACCTGATCGGCAGCCTCCAGCTGCGGGTAATGGCCTATCCCCGGCAGGCGACGTATGTAATACCCCTCTCCCACCAGTTCCACAAAGCGCTGCACCATATGTTCCCCGGAAACAGGATCTACGCTGCCGTTGATCAGGCCAACAGGGCATCGGGCCTGGCACAGTGCATCCAGCCAGCGCTGTCGATGTTCGCGGCGATCACTCATGTAATGAATCAAGCGGTGCAGGTTGCGTTGCCCGTTGTTCAGCGTGAACAACTGCCAGAGAGCGTCGATTTCCTCGTCGCTGGCCGGCGTATCGGGGCCAAACACACGGTCAAAGGACTTACGCATACTCGCGCGGCTGAAGGCATGACGAACCAGAAACCCGAGAGGGCCCAGCAACAGGCGCTGCACCAGCAGAGCATGATGCGTCTCTGGAAACAGACCCCCATTGAGAAACAGGCAGGAGAGCCAGCGACCCGCGCCGGTGCCGGCGTTCTGTCGTGCCAGCATCTCCTGCGCCACCGTGTCGCCGTAATCGTGGGCCAGCACATGAAAATCATCCAGGCCGATGCTGTCCACCAGCGCCTCACAGATATCTGCCTGCTCCATAATACGGTAGTCGTGAGGGCAAGGTTTGGCGCTGAAACCAAAGCCGAGCATATCCATGGCCACCAGGCGGAAATGGCGGTTGAGTCCAGGCCAGATTTTCCACCAGTCCCAGCTGGCAGAGGGGAAACCGTGAATCAACAACACCGTCCCCCAGGGTTCCCCGCGAGCCGGCTCGTCAATGACGAAAATATCGTGGCCAAGCAGTTCCACCCGCTTGCCCCGTGCCTCCCAGTCCTCGATTCGCAACGCCCTATCCCTCTGCCCTGGCCTCGGGCCAGTGTAATCCATGCAGGGTACGCGCCGCCAATGCAGTACCCGTGAAAAGGTTCATCGCACATTAGCGGGGAATGAGGTATTCAAACAAAGCGGACGCCACAAATGGGGTAAGCCTTCCGCGGTTGAAAACAAACGTCCACGCCCTTGGAAGGCTTACCCCATTCGTGACCTCCTCCTTCCGTTTTGACATCACTATCCACTACCTATGCTCCCTGTGACGTTCCAAATCGCCGGGAGAGCACCTGAATTCAGCGTTTGATCACCTCGACCCTCCGGGTTCCCCTCAGTCAGTTGCGAGCCAGAAAAGCACTGTCTCGCGCCATTCCTTCGGCGGGTGA
>Ga0209273_10000219_pt1 | contig 95173 bp, 79 predicted proteins | sample tdAd471_FD_187126 | JGI IMG/M metagenome (GOLD analysis project Ga0209273, IMG submission 187126) | Marine sediment microbial communities from the Atlantic coast under amendment with organic carbon and nitrate - tdAd47.1 (SPAdes)... | ecosystem: Environmental > Aquatic > Marine > Coastal >...
CATCGTTTCCAAGACCACCCTGAAGTGTGTCCTCGCCAGCGTTGCCCCTCAGCGTATCGTCGCCGCCACCGCCTGTAATGCTGTCATCGCCAGCATTCCCTGCAAGCAGGTTGGCAGCATCATTCCCGGTTAGGGTATCATCAGCCGAACCGCCAAATGCCCGTTCGATCGTGATCTCAGGCGGAGTGAACACAGTGTACACTTTTTCAAAACTCTTGGCCCAGCTATACATGAAAACCGTCGTCCCGACATTGCTCCAGGATCCTGGCGTCAGGTCGAGGTGAACAGCGTTGGCTTGTAAGGAAGCATCGTAAGTATCCACACCACCCGTATCCCAGACCGTTTCATAATATTTTACCCCAGCCTCGAAAATGTATGTGGTGTTTCCAGTATTCGTCTCTACCGTGCCATAAAGGTGCTGCAACGCCAGAATATCGTAATACATGAAGGTGGTTGGATAGAAGCTTAAGTCTGTAACTACGCTCTTGTCGACGGAATCATTATAGGACATCACAGTATATTCAAGGCCGTCAAACTGTGAGGGCATAACGACACCTGACCCAGAGCTTTCAAACGGATGTTTCAGTCCCAGAGCATGTCCAAGTTCATGCAGCAATATATGATGAAACTTAGAACCTATACCGCCCGTATTTAAAGCGCTGTCTGAAAACCATATATCTCCGGCACGGGCGGAAAATGCTGGAAAAAAAGCCTCCCCTTGGAAGTTTTCTGACAACCTGTATGTCCAAGCAACCCGGATCACTCCTGCACGAGATTGGGTATCTGGGACCTCACGGAACGAAAGATTGGCAAAGCTTGCAACGTGCTCAAGAGCCTGCACAAATAGGTTTTTCTCAAAATCGCTAAGAGATTTGAGCTTGTCCGGATAATCGAAATTTCCATATCCATCTCTATTTTCTTGCGAAAATGAGGCTCCCGCCGAGGGGAAGCTAAAGGTTATATCGGTGGGGCCGTCATCACTTAAATTTATGTACTTTCTGAAATCCAACAGTGCATTGACGTTGTCATCGTCGCTATAGGAGTAAAATTCGGTTGCCGCCGGTGAAAATGGAGTGTCTCCATAGCGCGTAAATAAAAGCTGATATGTGAGACTATCTTCTTCAAAATTGTCAGGAGAAGATGCAACCGCGACAAAATATGTTCCACTACTGGCAGGTGTAAAAAATAAAAGGCTATCAAGGCCTATACTGCCATTGTCATCTGAAATGTTTAGAGCATTGCCATTGGAATCATATATGCCCTCAATAAGGGGATCCCTAAGATTACCAGGCCCTAAACTGTCATGCCCGCGCAATAGGAAAGCGTATGTTTTTCCCTGCTCCAAAGACACCGAGATCCAATCCACATCATTGGCGCTTGATAGCCAACCGTAATAGGACCAGTCTTCTCTAACTGTCTCTGTTGTTGTTGTGTCTGATGGAACTTCTTCTGACATGCTGCCCCCCATAGTGCCAAAGGGGGCAACATAAGGTGCTACAGATTTACAAAACCTATACGATTAAAAAAAAATTGATGTAATCCTGATCGCAGACGGACGGCCTATTCAAACACAATCGCCATTGCATTCAGATCAGACAGAGCAAGCCCCGTGAGCAGCACACTGTCGCCGCCGCCAAGGTCGATAAGCAGGCCATCGGCTGTGTCTGCCGCCGCCGCCTGCACGCTTGCAAGGTCCGTGAAATCTGTGGTGGTGTCGCCAACGTCGAGGACATCTTCGCCTAAAGTAAAGCCGTCGATCTGGTCATCGCCACCGCTTCCGGAGAAGACAAACACATCGGCCCCGTCCCCACCACGCAGGATATCGTCACCGCCACCGCCCGTGAGCGTATCATCGCCGGTGCCACCATAAAGCGTGTCGACGCCTGTACCGCCTGTCACGACATCATTACCGCCGCCGCCATAAATTTCGTCGTTGCCGCTACCGCCAGTGACCACATCATCTTCAGAGCCGCCAAAGATGACATCATTGCCGTCACCGCCATCCAGTGTGTCGGCCCCAGTTTTGCCGGCATAGATCACATCGTCGCCGCCAAAGCCCGAGATATAGTCGTCGTCGTCGCCGCCGCCAAGTTGGTCATTGCCGTCTGCACCGTAAACAAAGTCGTTTCCACTGCCGGCCCAAAGCTGCGACGCACTGGTTTCATCGGTTACGGCTGCACCGTTGACCCAAGCGCCCCCCGCGATGGTGTCATCGCCAGAACCGCCAAAGACCACGTCTGCGCCGTTTCCGCCATCCAGCAGGTCATTGCCCGCGCCGCCGCCAAGTGTATCGTTTCCAAGGCCGCCCGACATGCGGTCTGCACTGTCGTCACCAGCACCTGCCCACAGGGCATCGTTTCCAAGACCACCCTGAAGTGTGTCCTCGCCAGCGTTGCCCCTCAGCGTATCGTCGCCGCCACCGCCTGTAATGCTGTCATCGCCAGCATTCCCTGCAAGCAGGTTGGCAGCATCGTTCCCGGTTAGGGTATCGTCAGCCGAGCCACCGAACGCCCGTTCGATCGTAACCTCAGGTGGGGTGAACACCGTGTCCTGTTTGATGCTGCTGCTAAGCCCATCGTACATTCGAACTGCGGTGCCAACATTGCTCCACGACCCGGGTGTCAGGTCCAGATGAACGGCCCTGATCTGGCTTGAGGCATCGTAGGTGTCGGTGCCACCAGTGTCCCAAACGGTTTCATAATATTTGGACCCAAACTCGAAACTGTATGTGGTGTCGCTGTGATTGGAATCAATCGCCCCATAAAGATGCTGCAGCGCCAAAATATCGTAATACATGTAGGTCGTCGGGTAGAAATCAAGGAAGTCTACGTCGGTATCCACTGACGAATTGTAGGACATCACAGTATATTCAAGGCCGTCATATTCTGCGGGCATAACAATGCCCGAACCGTCGCTATCAAATGTGTGCTTGAGGCCCAAGGCGTGACCAAGCTCGTGCAACAGAACCGTATGGAAATAGGATCCAGCTCCGCCAGTATCCTGGTTATCTGACAGAAACCAGATGTCTCCGGCTTGCGACGACGAGTATGGAAGGTAAGCCCAGGCAGCTGCACTTTCATCTGCAAGCCCTGTCCAGGCAGGACGGATCACGCCCGCGCTTTCCGCATTATCAGCCACCAGGGTGAAGACAATATTGGCGAAACTGGAGACCTGGGACAACGCGTCCTCGAATAGTAGCTTTTCCGCTTCAGTCAGGTAGCTGATGCCCCCCCAAGGCTCAGAGTCCGGAGATTCTGGCCCATAGCCGAAGTCAGGGTCCTGGGAATAGATGCTGCCATCTACGGGGTAGCTATAAGTGACCTCCGTCGAATTGCTGCCTTCCAGATTCTTGTAACGCCACAAAGAAAGGATCGCATCAACCTCAGTGATCCCGCTTGCCACAGTTTGTTCTGCGAAAGCCTCCGAGAAAGGCGTCACGGCAGTGCCGGTATATTCCCCGTAGCTGAAGGTGTACGTTCCGGTTGGGTCATACGCATCGTAAGGGCCGTCCCAGCTACCGGCAGAGATATAATAGGTGCCGCTGGTGTCGGGAGTAAAAACCAGCAGGCTTTCTCGTCCATCGCCGCTGTCATCGTCCTCTAACCCCAGCGAGTTGCCGTCGGAATCATAAATGCCCTTGATGTAAGGGTCCTCCAGCGTGCCATTGCCTGACAAAAGCCCCTTCAGGCTGAAACCATAGGTAACCCCGGCGGTGAGCGTGACGGCGATCCAATCTTCATCTCTAACAGAATCTATGGTGCCTTCAAACTCTTCGCCCTCGCCTACTGAGGCCGTCGTTGTCAGATCATTTGCAATATCGACCACTCATTTCACTCCGCTCTTCGCCACCCCCACTGGCAGCTTGTTATACCATCATGCCCCGCTCCATGACAGCCTTCCTGAAAATTGCACCTAAATCTGCGTTGATGCATTCTCACCTGCCTGCAATGTTACTGTCATTGGCCTACGTTTATAAAGAAGACGCCATGCGCGACAAAACACCGCCATGACAAAATCTATTACTGCCATTAAGAAAATCTATTACTGCCATTAAGAATGTGCCTGACGAGGTCCAATACGCAATGAGCTAATGAGTATAGATTAAGTATGTTAAGTCCGGCTTACCGCCTTTGGTATTTGATTTTACTGGCCTTCCTGGCGCTTTCCCTCTCGGCTATGGCTGGGCAACCGGAGGCGGAGGATAGCCGCGGCCCTGCCCTGTTTCAGAACTGCGTTCGCTGCCACACCATTGTCAAAGACGCCCCTCACCGATATGGCCCCAACCTTCACGGGTTGATGGAGCGTGACATCGCCAGCGCACCGGGGTTTGACTATAGCCAGACACTTCTTGACCAAACGGGCCGCTGGGACCGAAAGAAGCTGAACGCTTTCATCGCAAAGCCTCATCTTGCAATCCCTGGCAACAAGATGCCCTATTCCGGCTTGATGAACCCGCATGACCGCGCTGACCTGCTTGACTGGCTCATACTGGCTTCCGGCGATCCGAAGCTGGACAAAAGCGTCGATAAGCCGCTTGGCATGTATAGCCGCGGAGACCCCGAACGGGGGCGTATCTTGTCCAGACCCTGTCAGGTCTGTCACAATTTCCGGCCGGAGGAAGGCCATAAAATTGGCCCTAATCTGTTTGGGGTTATCGGCCGCAAGGTCGCGGGCGCAGAAGGCTATGACTATAGCGACCAGCATCTCAGGCGCGGCGGCTACTGGACACCGGAGGCGCTTGAAAACTTCTTCCTTGAACGAAAATCGTTTCGCCAGGGCACGCACAGGGCATTCAGAACACTCAAGGGGCCCATCGACCGCGCCAACCTCATTGCCTGGCTGGCGACGCTGGAGGAAACCCCGAAAGCAGATAATCGGGATGACAAACCACCGTCTCAGCAAGGCGCCACAACAGAAGATGACAGAAAATAACGAATTACAGATGCGTCTACTGGGGATTCCATGACGCAGGTGAATAAAGGCGTCAGGCAATATGGCGATCCCGGGAGGACTCGAACCCCCAACCTGCTGATTAGAAGTCAGCTGCTCTATCCAGTTGAGCTACGGGACCGCACTCTTGAAATCTTATTTGAAGTTGTCGGCGTAGGCCTGGATATGACGCTTCTTCTTGTGAACCGGCTTCACTTCAAAAGGTATGCCGTTCCGTTCAGCATAGGCTTGCGCCGCTTCCAGGCTTTCAAACTTCATTTTAACCTGGCTGCGCATATCTGCAGAGCTGGTCCAGCCCATGAGCGGGTCGATCTTGCGAGCGAGCTCTGGCTCAAACTCGAGAATCCACTGATGCGTGTTCGCAGTGCCAGATTGCATGGCATTCTTTGCAGGTTGGTAAATGCGTGCCTTCATCATTGAGCCCCATTGGTTCACCAACACCGCCCCAGTGGGCGGCAAACAATTCACTCATCGGCCAATCCAGGCCGACGGCTGCGCACCCTATCCCAAAGTGTCGGGAAAGGGAACACCGAAATATGCTATTCCCATCACTGGATGCCAAGAAAAAAGAGGCCTCGCCAATACCAGCGAAGGCCTCTTTCTTACTCTCCTCCTGATAAGGAGAGAAATGGTCGGGGAGACTAGATTCGAACTAGCGACCCCCTGTACCCAAAACAGGTGCGCTACCAGGCTGCGCCACTCCCCGACGCCCGCGCTTTCTAATGTTTGGCGATTTTGAATGCAAGTGGAAAATTCAAAAAAACTTCAAAATATTTTCAGCGTCTTCAGGAATGCAGTTTCCGCCTGTATCTTGCCACGTTCGCGGGCTGTGAACCGTCAGGGAGCAGGACAGACTGGGTAATCTCCATCACCGCACCATCTTCCATAAGAACACGCTTCGCCATCATCAATTCACGCCCCTTGTAGAAGGCCCTGCTTGTCAGCTCCAATTCGGTCGGCGCAGAAACCGACATTGAATCGATAAGGTCATCGCCCGCGAACGGCCGCGCTTCCCCGTCTGGGATGCCCGTGAAACTGAAGGAATGATGCTTGCCCTCACTGTCCTGCCAACTGATCACAAACACCAGCCCTTCACGGCTTTCGCTGATGGTATATCCGCCTGCAACGGGGGCTTCCCCCTGCCCGAAGTGCGATTGCGCCAATTCCAGCTGCCATTCTCCCAGAAAACCTGCGTACATCTTTTCAATCGGCATATTGGCCCCTTCTGGCTGGCGGTGATTTTTTGATCGCCCCGATAGAGGTTCCCCTCCTGTGGCGACGTCATAAAGACAGCCCTCTACCATGGGGGGTTCACAAAAACCAGCGACGGCGTTCATGGAAATGTTACCACAACCAAGAATAATTCATTTTCTCGCCTTAATTTTACCTACTATTATCAACAGGGTAACAGCCGAGCCATTGGGCTGTTACGATTGATTGGGGGATATTATGGCGACTAAAAGCAAAGATTCGTGGCGGGGTTCCGCAAAAGACAGCTCTAGGCAGAGCGCAACCGAGCAGGACCCCGGGGCTCTGCCCGAAGGCGGGGAGCTTGTCATCAATGCCGTCACCATCGGCACACCTGTGCCCGGCGGCGGGGAAGCCGACGCGCCTAGTGTCACTGTCCATGTTGATTTGGCAAGCAGCATGATTGACTTCATCAACGAAGTGTCGGTCGTGCTTGTCTCGCCAACCGGGCGAACAGCCCATGGCTCGGTTGACTTGTCCGAAAGCAATAATCTGGAATTTGTCACTGTAGAACTGGACGAATATGACCCCAGCGGCGAATGGGCACTCGACCGGGTGACCATCGACTTTGACACAGAGACAAATCCTGATTTGCCTTATTCCCATGTATTTGAGGCAGATGCGCTGTCCAGCCTGGCAGAGACACGCTTCGTAAACCTGGAAGTGCCACAGGAAGACCGCATCGCGCCGGATATCTCGTCACTGGACCTGCCCAGCCGCAGCTTTACGATTGGATCAGATAACCCCTTCTCTACAAATGACGGCGATTCCGTCGAGATCAGCTTCGAGCTTGGCGTGGAAGACCCGTCATCGGGGCTGAACCTGATAGAGTTCGAGTTCGACATCGGCGAGAGCTCACCAGCCGTTGTCGGCGGCGAGTGGGGTCTTTTCGGTGACATTGAAGGCGGGCTGATAAGCCTATCGTCCTTCAATACGGCAGCCCCCGCTGGCAACTATGTTCTAACCCGCCTGCGCGTCTCGGACGATCAGGGCAACACGCACCTTTTGGGCACCGACAAGCTGCAGGAGTTGGGCTATGAGACTGTCATCAATGTCGCTGACCGGGCGGCCCTTGAGGACTCTTCTTCGCCTGCCGTGACAGGCTTCTCCATCGCTCAGGCTGTTACCATCAGTGCCGACGGCGCCAGCCTGATCCTGACATTCGAAGCTACAGACAACGGCTTGGACGATACAGGCATCAAGAGCGCTTCCCTGATGCTCAGAAGTGATAAAGGCGGGCTGTACCAGCTAAACGCTACAGCGGTTCTGAACGAAGATGAAACGGGTGGTACGGCTACATTCGAATTCGCCAACACTTTTCCCGCAGGGAATTTCACCATCGAGCGACTGTCGCTGAATGACGCGGCTTTCAACCGGGCAACGCTGGCACTGGCGGACACAAGTTTCACGGTTGTCAATCCTTATGGCGGCGATGTCAGCGCCAACAGGCTTCAGGGGGACGCAGCCGCCAATGTAATTGCCGCGCGGTCAGGCGATGACACAGTCATTGGCGGAGACGGAGACGATTCCATCACGCTCGGCGATGGCGACGATGTGGCGTGGGCCGGCGCAGGTGATACGGGTGACGACACCATTATCGGCGGTGCAGGCGATGACGTCATTGGAGGCGGCGCAGGCAACGACCTAATCGTGGGCGGGCAACTCAGCACAAGTGATATCCGCGATCTGGTGTTCGTGGCCTATGAAGAACGTCTGGACGGCGCGGATTCCATCTATGGAGGCGCTGGAGACGACACCATCCACGGCGGCAACCCGCTTCTGGACGGCGACACAGACGACAACGGCAAACCGTATGACTACGGCTCCACCGCCCGGAACGCCATTTATGGCGGCACTGGCAACGACAAGGTCTATGGCGCCCGCGGCGATGACACAATCGGCGGCGGCGAAGGGGACGACATCATCTATGGCGGCGAAGGCCATGACGTCATCTATGGCGGCAAGAATGACGCAAACGATACCGGCACAAACGATGTTATTGATGCAGGGGAAGGCAACGATCTGGTCTTTGCTGCAGCCGGCGTGGATGATGTTTCTGGCGGCGCTGACAATGACACGCTCTTTGGCGGGGCCGGTAACGACACGCTTGATGGCGATGGCGGCCATGACAATATTTATGGCGGCACCGGCAACGATGTCCTGTCAGGCGGCGGCGGCGATGATGCTTTCTATTTCAAGGAAGGCAGTGGCGCAGATATCATTCTGGACTTTGGCCTCGGGAGCGACACGCTGATGCTTGAAGGCTACAGCGGCCGGTTCGACAGCATCTCCCAAATTTTAACATCGGCCCAGCTGACGACGCAGAATGGCGCACAGGGCCTGTTGATAAACCTGGGCGAAGGCGACAGCATCTTCCTGGTCGGTGTCGACAAGCTTACGGACCTTGTCATTGAGCTATAATCTCTGGGAGCTATAATCTCTGGGAGCTTTAAGGGCGGGAGCGTGGACGGATTACCTTGAAAAGGCCGCTCACGCTCGCCACCTGTCGCCCCTCCGCAACCATCCGCCCTGTCACCGCCACAAGGCCATCATCAACACCTGTAACCTCCGCCCGCCCCTCAAGCCATTCGTCCTTGAAGGCCGGGCCGATAAAATCGGTGGTCAGGCGCACGGTCACGAATGGCGGGTCGGCCACATCAAATACGGCCGTTGCCAGCAGAATATCAGCAAACGTCATGATCATGCCGCCATGGCACGCACCACCCGCATTAATATGCCGGTCGGCCACGCGAAACCCGCGTACCCTGCCGCTATCGTTAGCTTTTTCGAAAATCGGCCCATTTTCCCAACCAAACGGGCTGTTTGATAGAATGGGCTCAAAGCCTTCCGGCGGGTTGGCAGCCGCCACCATATCGGGTGTGGCGCGACGTGGCTCAGGGCGCATCAGCGCGACCCCATATTGCCCAGGAAATCGTGCCGCACCACATCACCGGGCTTGATGCCCAGTTCGCGGGCACGACCACCAGCAATTTCCAGCACAGCCACAGCCGGCGCCAGGGACCGGCGCGGTGTCAGCGTCTGGGGCTCAGCATTCTCAACGATATTGATGATGCTGCCGTTTTCACGGATGAAGATAATATCAAGCGGGATCAGCGTATTTTTCATCCAGAAAGACCGCATATCCGCGCTTGGGAACACAAACAACATCCCCTTGTCGGGATCAAGCTTTCCCCGGAACATGAGACCACGCGCCTGGGCAGGCGGCGTCAATGCCAGCTCAACACCAAACTCATGGGAACCGTTTTCACTGTCTACACGAACCAGCCCCATATCGGCCCGCGCGTGTGTACTGACACCCAGTACAATAAGAAAAAGCGACAAGAAGAAAGCGCTAACCGCCCATCCTTGTCGCATATTCATTTTTGCACGCTTCATGGCAAACAGATGCGTCACGCATCCCCCGGAAGCGCAATTTGTGCCACCAGAGGCCCACGCTCGCCGGTACCAATGCGTACCCGCACTTCCTGGCTTGGCTCCAGGTCCGTGAGCCCCGCACGCCGCAGCGTTTCGATATGGACGAAAATGTCCTGAGTTCCTTCGCCGCGGGATACGAAACCATACCCTTTGGTGCGATTGAACCATTTCACTACGACATCTTCGAAGTCTGGCGAAACATCAATATCCATACCGGGATGCGAGAAAGACGAGCGGCCCAAATCTTCAGGTGCAACGGCTGTGGACAGATCGAGCGACTGAACCTCAGTCGCCTGCCGACCTTTGTCACGCACAACAGCCTGACAAACAACAGTTGTTCCTTCAGGCACGGACCGGCGCCCAACGTCTCTCAAAACAGAAAAGTGCAAAAGCACATCGCCGTCATCTTCATCGGGCACGATAAAACCATACCCTTTCACGGCGTCAAACCACTTGACCCTGCCAGTCACAAGCTGACTCACTTCATCGGGCCGTTCCTCTGAACAGATCGTACTACGGCCGTCCATACCATTCCCCCCTTAGGAATACCCTGCACAGGCACTAAAAATTAGCAATATCAGACAATGCTAGTCATAAAAAACGGCGCCCGCAACCATTTTGTCGCAGGCGCCGCAAAGCAACTTGTTGTTTAGCAGGCGATTTTTTAGTGATCGCCTACGTCTGGAGCCTCACCAACCTTCTCGTGATGGTGCTCGATATAGTGGCCCTCATACAACTTATCCGTCATTGGCTCGAGGAAATTTGCCACCCCAATATAGCCCACGATGGACATGACAATTGTGTACGGCAGCGCCATTTTCACCATTGTCATATAAGACAGGCGGATCAGCGGTGCGAGTGCCGACGTCAACAGGAACAGGAATGCAGCCTGACCATTTGGCGTAGCAACCGACGGGATGTTGGTGCCCGTGTTGATGGCAACAGCCATCAGGTCGAACGTATCACGGGAAATCACATCGTTTGCGAGCGCTTTGGTCATTTCACTGATATAGACCGTTGCCACAAACACGTTATCCGAAATCGCCGACAGGAAACCGTTTGCAATGTAGAGCGCTGTAATCTGGCCGTGGCCATCAAGGCCAAGAACAAAGTCTGTAACAGGCTTGAACAGGTTGTTATCCGCAATCACGCCCACAACGGCAAAAAACACCACGAGCAGTGCGGTAAACGGCAGCGCCTCTTCGAACGCGTGGCCAATCTGGTGTTCTTCCGTTACGCCGGTGAAGGCAGAAGCCAGCACGATAACCGACAGGCCGATAATGCCAACCGCCGCGAAGTGGAACAACAGGGCTACAACAAGCCACAAACCGACGATGCCCTGGATAGCCAGGGAAGCCTTGTCACGAGCGGTCCGGCGTTCGCCCTGATACGCATCATAGTCGGCAATGACATGCATTACCTTGTCAGGAATCTTGGCGCCATATCCCATGACCCCCGTCAATTCCAGCGCCACGCAGGTGGCTAGGCCCGCGATCAGAACAGGCAGCGTTACAGGCAGCATGCGGAAGAAGAATTCGACGAATTCCCAGTTGGCTTGTGTGCCAATGAGGATATTCTGCGGCTCGCCCACCAGTGTCATCACACCACCAAGCGCCGTACCAACGGCCGCGTGCATCATCAGGCTACGAAGGAATGCACGGAAGCCTTCAAGGTCATCGTGGGTGAGTTTATCAAGCTCGTGGTCATGCATGTGATCGTGATCGTGGTGGAATTCCTTGCCCGATGCCACCTTGTGGTAGATCGAGTAGAAACCAACCGAGATCGCAATGATCACAGCGGTCACAGTCAGCGCGTCAAGGAACGCCGACAGGAAGGCTGCCATAAAGCAGAATATCAGCGACAGCATTACTTTGTTGCGGACCTTCACCAAAATCTTGGTGAACACGAACAAAAGCATGTTCTTCATGAAGTAGATGCCGGCAACCATGAAGACCAAAAGGAGGATAACCTCAAGGTTTGCTTCAATTTCATGCTCCAGGGTCGCGGGCGACGTCATGCCGATCACGACGGCTTCAAAGGCGAGAAGGCCGCCAGGCTGAAGCGGATAGCACTTGAGCGCCATCGCAAGAGTAAAGATAAATTCAAGAACCAAAGCCCAACCAGCCACGTAAGGGCTGACGAAATAGAATAGCAGTGGGTTGATGATCAGAAAGGCCAGAATGGTAAATTTGTACCATTCGGCGGAGTTACCCAGGAAGTTCCTACCCGCTGGGTTCGCGAAAAGCGACGCCATATTATTTTCCTCTTTACTGTTCAGCCCGTTTTTTTCAGGCAAAAGACACAGGGCTTGCTTTTACTGCGCGATGGGACCCAAATCAAGCCAAACCCTTTGACCGGGCATGCAGCATGGGTCAAAGGTTGATCTTGCGCATGCTTGCTCTGCTGATTACCGTTAATAAGACGATCAAGCGGGTGAGAACGGCAACAATTCATGGAAAAAATTTTCGCATCTCTGTCTGACTGGCATCAGTCCGGGCTCAAGACCGCGCTTGCTGTGGTCACAAAGACATGGGGATCGGCGCCCAGAGGCGTCGGCAGCCTCATGGCAATCGCAAGCGATGGCCGGTTCGAAGGATCGGTATCCGGCGGCTGCGTCGAGGGCACCGTGATCGCGGAAGCCAATCAGCTGACCCATGCCGGCGGCAGCAAGTTGCTGAGCTTCACCGTGTCCAGCGAGCAAGCCTGGGAAGTCGGCCTGGCATGCGGGGGGCAAATTGAGATTTTAATCATTGCCCTGTCCGGTGATGTATCGGGCAAATCCCGGGCACTCTGTGACACCGTTGAGGCACGGAACGCTGGCCATGTAGCATTTGACCTGAACACCGGCACATTCGAGTTTCAGCCCACGGGTGCACCATCTGACCTCGCTTTTGACGATAACAGACTGACACTGCCGGTAACGCCGAAATACCGGCTGATGATCATTGGGGCTGTGCACATCGCCCAGCATCTGGCGCCAATCGCAACCGATGCCGGATATGACGTGACCATCATTGACCCGCGCGCGGCCTTTACCGAAAGCCGTTCCTTCGGTGATGCGACCCTCATTGAAGACTGGCCGGACGACTGTCTAGCCAAGGCAAGCCTGGATGGTCATACGGCCGTTGTCACCCTGACACACGACCCTAAAATAGATGACGCGGCGCTTGATCCCGCACTCAGGAGCCCGGCTTTCTATATTGGCAGCCTGGGCAGCAGAAAAACCCACACCGCGCGCTTGAGCCGCCTTGAGAAGAAGGACTTCAGCAACGAAGACCTCAAGCGCATCCATGGCCCTGTGGGGCTCGATATCGGTGCCAAGACCCCGGCAGAAATCGCCATCTCCATCATGGCGGAAATCACACTTGCACGCAGGGGCCACTGATGGAATTCCGGGAGATTAGCACACTGGAAGCCGAAGGATGGTCGCTGGCGCACAGCGTGCGGGCGGGCGATAAGAAACTACCGAAAGGCCTGACGCTGACAGCCGATCATATTGCAGCGCTTAGCGCGCAGGGAATCAGCACGCTGTATGCTTTTCGCTTGGATGAGGATGACATCCCGGAAGACGAGGCCGCTGAGGCTGTGGCCCGACAGGTCGCAGGCACGGGCCTGAAACTTGGGCTTTCCACCCGCGGCCGATGCAATCTGCATGCTGTAGAAGCTGGTCTTTTGCTGGCGCCAGCCGCGCTGAACAGTGTGAATGAGGCAGATGAGGCAATCGCGCTGTCCACCCTGCCGGACCTCGCCCCCGTGGCACAGGGACAGTTGGTGGCGACCGCGAAAATCATCCCCTATGCGGTCAAGCGCGCCAGCCTGGACAGGGTGTCTGTGTTAGACGGCAAGCTCTCGGTCGCGCCCTTCCTGCCATTTAAGGCCCACTTGCTGGCAACCGGCCAGGAACTCTCGGACAAAGCCTACCGAATGACGGAAAACCGGCTGTCGGGCCTTCAGGGTACGATTGAGGCCCACACCAGTTGCGGTCATACCGTTAAAGCCCTCGGCGCGGCATTGAAGCACGCTGCGGACCAGACCCCGGACCTTCTTCTAATCCTGGGGCTTTCCGCCATCAGTGACCGACGCGATGTCATCCCCGCCGCGCTGGAAGCCGCCGGCGGCGAGATTATCTCGCTTGGCATGCCGGTGGACCCGGGAAACCTGTTGATGCTGGGCAGCCTCAAGGGAATCACTGTGATCGGCCTGCCCGGCTGTGCCCGATCCCCTGCCCTGAATGGCCTTGACTGGATTCTGGAGCGCTTCGCCGCCCGGCTCCCCATTGGCCGCGATCATATCGCGGGCATGGGCGTTGGCGGGCTTCTCAAGGAAACACCATACCGGCCAGAGCCTCGCGCACCCCTGCATGCACAAGGCCAAATTCAGGTTCAGCCAATTGTATTGGCGGCTGGTCGCTCAAGCAGGTCAGGTGCGCAGAACAAGCTGCTGTCGCGCATGAATGGCCACAGTGTTATCCGGCAAAGCCTTTCCGCCATCACCCAGGCAGCGTTTAGCCCTCCAATCGTGGTCACTGGTCATGAAGGCGATGCCGTTGAAGCCGTCCTTTCCGGCCTGAATTACAGGCGCCTTCACAATGATGGCTTCCAAACCGGCATGGCCAGCAGCCTGAAAATGGGGCTCTCCGAAATGCCCGAAAACGCAGAGTTCGCCTGCGTGTGCCTTGGTGACATGCCCTTTGTAAAACCAGAGACCCTGCAAGCTTTATGGCAAGCAGGCAGGCGCCTGTCAGAGTTCAAGATTTTCATCCCAACCTTCAACGGCAAACGAGGCAACCCAGTGCTGTGGCACCGGGATATGGTGGACATGTTGATGACCGTTGAAGGCGACAAGGGCGGCAGGCACCTTATTCATGATCAGGAGGCACTGGTCTGCGAGGTACCGGTGGACGACCCGGGTATATTGATTGACCTGGATACGCCAGAGGCACTGGCCCAGTTTGGCGCCACGCCGGATTAGGCTAAGGCAGCAGCTCCAGGATCTCATCTTCGCTCATGGCCAGCACTTCCGCGACCAGGCCATAGGAAAATCCGGCGCGCATCATGGCCGCCTTCTCTTTTTCCAGCTTGCCTTCCACATCCCTGTCCGCGCGGCGAAAGGAACCAAACCGGCGCCGACGCACATAAGCTGCGGCGGCCTGCCTGTCTGCATCAACGTCGCCATCCTCACGCGCTTCATTCAGCGCGGCCTCTGCGATGTTCGAAGGGACACCCTTATAGCGGAGATCCTGCGCAATCATGCGCGTGGGCTTGCCCTTACGGATCAGCGCCTCCACGCGGCTGCGGGCATATGTTGCATCGTCCACATAGCCGTAGCGCACACATTTGGCGACCACAGTATCCACCCAGCCACGCTGCTCGTCGGTTGGCGGGGCACTGTCCTCATTACGGCGCCTGATTTTGCGTTCCAGCACCGCGCGCAGGTTGGCTTCTGTGGTGGCGAACCGCCCAAGATAATGCAACGCCGCGCGCTCAAGATAGCCTTCGCTGACCTTGCGCCGCCCCTGCTTTCGGGTATTGGGTTTTTCTTCCTTGCCCTGGGTCACAGGGCCTCCACCGCACCAAGAAAGCGGTCAATTTCCTCCTTGGTATTATAATAGTGCGGCGACACGCGCACTGTGGTGTCGATCCCGCGGGCAGCCAGGTCAAGGCGGGTGTGAACCACACTGGCAATCTGAACATTGATCCCCTCTGCCGCCAGGTGCTTCTTGACGTCCCCCGCCTGCAGGCCTTCGCGGTTGAAGGTAATGATGGCGGCATTGGCATCTGCAGGACAGGTGCCGATCACCCCCGGTAACCGGTAAAGCTTATCGCGAAGATAGCCTGCCAGCGTCTGAATTTGCTCATAGCAGGCCTCAGGCCCCAACGACTGCAGATACCGCACCGCTGCGCCAAACCCCAACTGGTTGACGACTGACCGTTCCCAATCCTCGAACACCCCTGCGTCTGTGCGCAAGTCATAGCTGTCTTCGGCCACCCAGGCCGCAGCCTGGTTTGACAGAAATACCGGATCAAGACGCTTGAGCGCGTCAGACTGCACGTAAAGGAAGCCCACACCTCTGGGCCCGCGCAGGAATTTGCGTGATGTTCCCGCCAGCATATGACAGCCAATCTCACCCACATCCACGCGCATCTGCCCCACGGCCTGGCAGGCATCCAGCAAGTAAAGCACGTCCCGGTCGCGCGCGATGCGTCCCACATCCGCGACCGGGTTCACCTGCCCGCTCGATGAAGGCACCATGGCAATGGCGATCAGCTTGGTCCGGTCATCAACCAGGCTTTCAAGATGGTCAACATCCAGCGTGCCGTCCTGGCCTGCCTGCGCCACCCGGACTTCCAGACCAAAGCGGTCCCGAAGCTGCAGGAAGGAAACGAAGTTGCTGCAATATTCATTGAAGGCCGTCACGATATTGTCGCCGCGCTTAAACGGCACACTGTAGAAGGCCTTTGCCCAGGCTTCGACCGCACTCCCCATCAGCGCCATCTCGTCCCTTCTAGCACCCAGAAGGCTTGCAATGGCCTCATAAGCGCCCTCAAGGGCCTCAGACTGTTGCTCTTGCGCAACATAGCCGCCGTGGTAAATCTCCTGCGACAGATGGGCCTCAATCGCGTCGATCACCGGCGCCGGCATCAGCGAGGAACCGCAATTATCCAGATGAAGTGTGGTGTTTGTGCCCGGGGTCTGCTCCCTCACACTATTGATCAAATCGTTACTGAAACTGGATGACAGCAGTGTCATTTTTTGGCCTCAATCCTCTTCTATTCGGGCGGTGCGTTTAACTAAAGGGCCAGAATTCACTTGCGCAGTCAGGGAACAGACTGTAATTCAGCCGTAATATCCAAGCACATGACTGTTTCTGAGTGAACAGGGAATGGTAGGTCAAAATCAAGCGCTTTTTTGGCCTAGGCATTTATGTGCTAAATATGTAATTTGTATGAAGTTTCGGCGCGCCGAAGGCTTTGTGTTTTGTTTTGTTAGGTCCGGCCAAGGTGAAATCTTGGGGCAAATATGGTTGAAGCCGACGTAATGACTGAAGTGACACCAACACAAGATCCAACGCTTCCACGGCGCTATTCGGATTTTGACACGCTCGTTGAAGCAATCGAGTACGCGGCCAAAGGGCTTCGCGGCCCGAATTTCTTTAATGCCCGTGGCGACTTGGTGGAATCACTCCCGTGGCGAGAAGTGCGCGACCGTGCCGAAGTGATCGGCCGCAAACTTGTCGGCATGGGTTTCGAGAAAGGCGACCGGATCGCCCTGATCGCCGAAACCAGCGCTGATTTTGTCTGTTTCTTCGTAGGCTGCCAGTATGCCAGCGTACTGCCGGTGCCACTGCCCCTTCCGACCTCCTTTGGCGGCAAGGACGGCTATGTGTCCCAGCTTCAAATGCAAATGCAGAGCTGCGACGCCAACGGCCTGATGGCCCCTTCCTTCATGGATGAGATTGTCTCGGAAGCAACTGAAGGCATAAAACTGCGCTTCTCCGGCTCGTATCAGGACTATCTGAATGCCGAAGGCAACGGCGATGTTCGCCTGCCTGAGCCTGATGATCTGGCCTACCTGCAGTATAGCTCGGGCTCTACGCGCTTCCCGCACGGTGTGGCTGTAACGCACCGGTCGCTCTTGTCCAACACCCACGGTATGGGCTACCACGGCGTTCACATCGGCGAAGACGACCGCTGCTGCTCATGGCTGCCGTTTTATCATGACATGGGCCTCGTGGGCACATTGTTGACCACGCTGACGACCCAGGTGTCGGTTGACTTTATCCCGACCGAAGAATTCGCCCGGCGCCCACTGTCGTGGCTGCGCGTGCTCAGCGCCAACAAAGGCACCATCACCTACAGTCCAACCTTCGGGTTTGACATCTGCTCACGCCGGGCAGCGCTCCGCTCCAGCGCCATGGAGGGCCTTGACCTTTCACACGTTCGCGTGGCCGGTTGCGGCGCGGAAATGATCCGCCCTGAAGTAATGCGCGCCTTCTATGAGACCTTCAAGGGTATCGGCTTCAAGATGGAAGCCTTCCTGCCAAGCTATGGCCTTGCGGAATGCACCCTTGGCGTCAGCTTCGGCGCTGTTGGCAAAGGCATTGAGGTAGACCTGATTGAGGAAAGCATGCTTACCGGCGACAAACATGTGCTGGTGAACGGCTCCGACGAGGCACCGCGCATGCGCGAAGTGGTCAACTGCGGCAAGCCGCTGCCGGAATATGACGTTGAGATGCGCGATGAAGACGGCAATGTGGTGCCTGAGCGCACCGTTGGCCGAGTGTTCCTGCGCGGCACGTCAGTGATGCGTGAATATTTCAATGACCCAGAGACAACCCGTGCGGTCCTAAGCCCTGAAGGCTGGTTAGATACCGGCGACATGGGTTACATGAAGGACGGCTGCATCTATATCGTGGGCCGCGCCAAGGATATGATCATTGTCAACGGTCGCAACCATTGGCCGCAGGACATCGAATGGGCTGCCGAACAGCTGCCGGGCGTGAAAACCGGCGATGTGGCCGCGATCTCCATCCCTGGCGAAAACGCCGAAGAAGTACCGCTCATTCTTGCGCAGTGCCGGATTCTCGAGACCGACGACCGGATCAAGTTCGTAGCGGCACTCAAGAAACATATCCAGTCCTCGACCGGCATCAATTGCATGATCGAACTGGTGCCGCCACGCTCCCTGCCCCGCACGTCTTCGGGCAAGCTGAGCCGCGTGAAGGCCCGCAACGAGTATCTCGCCGGTAACCTCCAAGCCATCGCAAGCTAGACATGGCCAAGACCGCTTCCCTGAAGGGTGACCAGAAAATTGTCGCACTTACGGGCGCGACCGGCTTTCTTGGCGGCCATGCTGTCGATTGTTATCTTGAAGCAGGCTACACTGTAAAGGCGCTTACCCGCCGTCAACAGCCCGAACGGGAGGGCGTGACCTGGGTTTCCGGCGACCTGGATGACGACACCGCCCTCAAGAGCCTGTGCGCTGGCGCCGATGTACTGGTGCATATCGCGGGCCTCACCAAAGCGCTCAACCGCGACACTTTTTTCGACGTGAATGTGGGCGGCACCAAGCGCCTGATGGATATCGCTGCGAAAGCAGATGTCAGCCACGTGGTGCATGTATCCTCAATGGCCGCACGGGAGCCGATGCTGTCTCACTATGGCGCCAGCAAACGCGCGTCAGAACTGGTGCTTACCGCCCGCAATTGGCCCTTTACCTGGACCATCGTGCGCCCGCCCGCCATCTATGGTCCTGGTGACAAGGAAATCCTGAAGCTTTTCAAGGCGCTAAAATTCCGCCTTCTGCCCGCACCCGGCAGCCGCAACAATCGCTTCGCCATGATCCATGGCCGCGATATGGCGTCGGCCTTGGTGGCGCTGTCTGACGGCAACAACAAAAGCGCGGTCCTTGAACTGGATGACGGAAAGGCCGGTGGCTACACGCTCGCCGATGTCGCGAAAGCGCTAGCGGGCAAGCATGACAAACCTCCTTTCATCCTGCCGATCCCTTTCCCCGTTCTGGGGCTAATCGGCTTCATCAACGGCCTGGCAGCCAATCTGATCCGGCGGCCAGCGATGCTGACCATGTCCACCGCACGCTACCTGTGCCACAACGACTGGACGGTCCGGAATGCACGTCGCCCGCATCTGGCCAACTGGTCGCCGCAATATGACCTTAAAGCAGGCCTAAAGAGCACGATCGACTGGTATCGAAAAAACGGGCTTTTATGATGGCGCGCGTCCCGATATAAGGACGCTATGCAATCCCGCACAAAATTATTTGAGATAGGCAGACACGATGGCTAAAGCGGAAACCATTGAAAAGATTTACGAATTGATCGAACCGCTGAATAAAAAGGGTATCGATCTCGCGCCGAATGTTACGTTCGCGTCTGACCTTGAACTTGATTCCCTCACTGTGATGGACCTTGTGGCCGACATTGAGGACGAGTTCGACATTGTTTTGCCGCTCAATCTGTTGCCTGAGCTGGAAACCATCGCCCACGTTGCCGATGCCGTAGAGAAAATCCTGGAAAAAGGCTGATTACCCGTGGACTTGCTGGATAAGTTTGATTCAATTAGCGCGCTTCGCGCCTCGCTTCCTTTCGAGAAGGCCGACCCCTTCACTGTTGTGATGGAAGAGATCATCTCCGAAACCGAAGCCGTGATTGGCGGTCGCCGCACCATCCTTGCTGGCACCAACAACTATATGGGCATGACCTTTAACGAGGATGCCATTGAAGCCGCGAAGCAGGCGCTGGATGATTTCGGCACCGGAACAACTGGTAGCCGGTCCCTGAACGGCACCTACCTGAGCCACAAGAAGCTTGAAGAGACCATCGCTGATTTCTATGGCATGGAGCACTGCATGGTCTTCTCGACCGGCTATCAGGCCAACCTGGGGATGATCTCCGCGCTCGGCGGCAAGGACGACTTCGTCATCATCGACGCCGATAGCCACGCTTCCATTTATGACGGTTGCTCCATGGGCAATGCCACCATCGTGCGCTTCAAGCACAATGACGTGGAAAATATGGAGCGCCGCCTCAAGCGCCTGCCCGAAGATGCCGGCAAACTGGTGGTGATCGAAGGCATCTATTCCATGCTGGGTGATGCGGCACCTGTGAAGGAACTCCTTGAAGTTGCAAAGAAATATGGCTGTATGACGCTGGTTGACGAAGCTCACTCGATGGGCTTCTGCGGCGAAAACGGCCGTGGCATCGCCGAAGCCGAAGGCGTTGAACATCTGGTGGACTTTTATGTCGGCACTTTCTCTAAATCCGTCGGCACCGTTGGCGGCTTTGCCGTCTCCAACCACCCGAAATTTGATGTGCTGCGGTACGTCAGCAGGCCCTACATCTTTACCGCCAGCCCACCACCAAGCGTGGTGGCCAGCGCGATCAAGTCAATCGAGGCGATCAAGCGCGGCTCCAACCGCCGGGCCCACCTTTGGGAAAACGCCAAGCGCCTGCATGCGGGCCTGAAGGAAGCGGGTTTCGACCTCTGTACCGACAAGGCTGAGAGCCCCATCATCGCCGTGCACCTGCCCGACGTGATGATCGGCACCAAATTCTGGGAACAGCTGGTCATGGAAGGTGTTTATGTAAATATGGCGGCACCGCCTGCCACGCCCGCAGGCATGTTCCTGATGCGCGTCAGCGTGTGCGCCCAGCACACGACCGAGCAGATCGACGAGATCATCAAGCGCTTCAAGATCACGGCTGAAAAAGTCGGCCTTGAACTGGCCCCGTGAGACGGGGCCCCATGAGACATGAGACCCCGAAAAGCCCGCCCCTTTGGCGGGCTTTTTAGTGCTTTCTTGCCCTCTCATCACTAAGGCTTCGTGTAGCTTATATACATACAGCTTGACGCTTATCCTCTGACCCTTATGGTTGAGCAAGCGCTGGTCAAATTGGACAGCAAAAAAATTCGATCGTGATGGGGGATATATGAGCAAAGCAGCTTTCCTTGAGAATGTTCGCCTGCCAAATCAAATAGCGGCCGCGGCATCCAATCTGCGACAACCTGTTGATCAGGAGGACGAATCCAACACGCCATCCATCGTAGGCGACGAGTTTCTTGTCAACACTGAGACCCAGTCAGAACAATATGGCTGGAGTGTTATTCAGCTTGAGAGCGGCAACTTCCTGGCTGTTTGGACAAGCTATGATGATGACGTGGTTCTGGACGGCGCAAGAACCAGCGGCGGTCCAGGCGCCGGCGTAGCGGCGCGCCTGTTCAGCTCAGACGGCACGCCCATCGGCAACGAATTCAATGTTACCGGTGATGCCCCGGGCTTTTCCATTTGGTCAAAGGCGGTCGCCCTGCCGTCAGGCGGTTTCGTCGTCGTTTGGGAGAGCAATAACAGGCCTTCAAGCAATATTGACGTTGATATGGTCTTTCAGGTTTTCGATGCAGACGGCGAAAAGGTGGGCGACAGCGTCCTCTTCTCCGAAGACATTGGCGTGTCCCAAGGGGGACATGCCATCACCATTCTTTCAAACGGCAACTTTGTCATCACATGGACGGAGGCCACAAACGACAGCCTGAATTATCCGTTTACAGAAGTATATGGCCAAGTATTTTCCGCAGACGGCACTGCTGTAAGCTCAAAATTCGTCGTGACGTCCGGGGAATATTACAAACCTGACAAGCCGGCTATCGCCGCGCTGGAGAATGGCCAGTTTGTAATCGCCTGGAACACTGGCGACAGCACCGTGTCCGCGCAAATTTTCAATTCCGATGGCAGCAAGGACGGCGACGAATTCCTTGCGTCAACGGGCCACGCATACCTGGAACGGTCCCCTTCTGTGGCTGCGCTTGACGACGGAAGTTTCGTGGTCGTCTGGGACGGACGTGATAATTCTTGGTCCTCCTCGGAAATCCATGCCCGGATGTTTTCTTCAGATGGCGACACCATTGGCGACGCTTTCCAAGTCAACACCCATACTGATGGCTCACAATCCGGTGCCAATGTCGCTGCCCTTGAAGGTGGTGGCTTCTTTGTCACCTGGACCAATCACGGGGACGGTGGGGACGGCGACAGCACCGCAGTTTCCGCACAATTTTTTGACAGTACTGGGGCCAAGATTGGCACCGAATTTGTTGTCAATCAGGAAACTGAAAGCACACAGTTCAACGCCGTAAGCACCGATTTGGGAGACAATCAACTCGCTGTAATCTGGAGCAGCAGAGACCCTGATGTGGAAGGCGAAGGTAGCGCTGTTGCTGGTGCCATCCTCACTTATGATTATCCATCTGTCCTTTCCGGCGACTTTACGGGCAGCGTTGAAGAAGGCGACGTGGGTGACAAACCTGTTACTGCGTCAGGAACTATCTCAATCAGCGACGCAGACGCCAGCGACTCTCCTTCGTTTGCAAATGTCGGCGCGACCACAGGAGACAATGGATATGGTTCTTTCACTTTGGTGAATGGTACATGGACATACACGTTGGATCAGAGCGCTGTCCAAGAGCTCGCCGAAGGGGATAGTGTAACCGACAAAATTACTTTTTCCGCCTCGGATGGCACCAGCCAGGAGATAACCGTCACAATCAACGGCACTGATGAAACTGTATTTGCAGGGACCGACCAAAACGACACCATTGTTGGCTCGGACAATGATGAAGAATTCAGTGGTGGCCTTGGCGATGACCAGATCAACGCTGGGCGCGGTGATGACCGGCTTGAGGGCGAGGCTGGCGAGGACACCTTATGGGGCAACGAAGGCTCTGACACGCTTTCAGGAGGTGCCGACAACGATACACTTAACGGCGGTGACGGCAGCGACAACCTTGACGGCGGAACCGGCAACGACGTGCTCAACGGCGACACTGGTGATGATACATTAGATGGTGGCGGCGCTAACGACCTGCTGCGTGGCGGGTTCGGCCATGACCTCATGCAGGGTAGTGGTGGCAATGATGTGCTCTATGGCGATGTGGGTAATGATACCCTGAATGGCGGTGCCGGCTATGATACCGCTAGCTATTTCGAAAGCGCCGCGGCGGTGATTACGGACCTTGGCTCTGGTGGTATTTCTGGTCAGGCCAAGGGCGATATCTATTTGGACATCGAACACGTCACGGGGTCCAAACGGTCAGATCTCATCACCGGTGATAATAACGACAACCGCCTGAAGGGCATGGATGGCTGGGACACCCTATACGGTGCAGGCGGCAACGATACTCTTGAAGGCGGCGGCGGCCATGACGTGATCGATGGCGGTGAAGGCGATGATCTGCTCACCGGCGGCAGCAAACGTGACAACCTCATGGGCGGTAGCGGTGCAGACACCATCGATGGCGGCACAGGCCAGGACACACTGACCGGCGGCGCCGGTGACGACATCCTCGCAGGTGGTGCACACAAAGATACTTTTGTGTTCGCAAGCGGCTCAGGCAATGATCAAATCACCGATTTTCATCTTGGGCTCGATGTTCTGGATCTAAGCAAATCATCAACCGATTTCTCGGATCTTGCCAGCGTCATTGCGGTGTCCACTGAAACTGCTGGCGGCCTGCTGATAGACTTGGGTGGAGGCGACAGTGTGTTACTCGTCGGCATCGGCATCAACGACCTGTCCAGCGACAACATCAATTTCTGAACTGTCAAAAGGAAAAGGCGGCTCATTGGCCGCCTTTGATCTGCTTATTTAAAAGCGCCCTTGCGCTTGAGGCCCCAAAACAGGGAAATGCCCGACAGGATCGGGTGCCTGCGCATACGGTCCGTAACCGTGATCTCAACGCCTGAGTGGCGCTTGATCTTCCAGGCCAGATAGTCAATGCCGCCATCGAATGTCATGGCGGCCTTCACAAGGCGCATGAAGCTGACGAACTTGCCATTGCAGCGACGCGCGAACCACTTGAGGCGCGGCACAAGGCGCTCAGTGCGCGGCGGCTGCTTGATCGGCGGGATCGGCCCCGGGACAATGCCCATGGCTTCTTCCGCGAGCGCCGTCAGCGCGTCATAACGGTCCTGATCCAGGAGGTAAATCTCAAGCCCCTTGCCGCGGCGCTCGGAACGAAGTTCAGCCGCGTAAGTCTGCTCGAACGCTTCCACCCACAGGTCGCGCGAGTTGGTCGCCCCAGGGATCAGCTCCAAGAGGTTACCAATCATTGTTTTCATCGCCTGCGCCACATCGCCCGCGATCGATTGTTTCGTCATCTCATCCTTCGGCAGAAGAAGGATACAAGGCTGGCAGAAACGCGCCCATACGGAAACATTCAGGCATTCAGGGCGTACCCGGAAAGCGAAATCAGAACGCGACAGCACCGCATATTTGCAGCGCACCGTCATGCCGGCCACTTCCTGCTCGTGATAGAAAACGTTGGGTGGGCAGATCTGGTTCGCGATCGCAAGCCAGCGTTTCTTATACGCTTCCTTGTAGCTGTCCACGATAACGTAGAAATCCAGGACTTTTTCCTCAATATCCCCTGTGCGCAGGCACGAGCCATAAAAGAGAATGCCCGATACACAGTCGCCGAATTTGTCAGCCACAGCCCGAGCGGCCTGGTTGACAGCATCCGGCACCGGACGCTTCCATTCGTCGAGGATAAAGGTCGTTAGTTCCTGGTCAGCTTTACTAGTCATTGTGGTCCCTATTTTAGCGACACAAATGTTAATACCCTATTGCCACGGAGTATAATTTCTTTCCCCGGTGTTGGGTAATATATTTCGCCATCAAGTGTTACAGGATCAATACCATCGATGCGAATTTCGTCGGCGCGGCGAGTGTGGACCCCGCCAATTGTCTTCTTCCCGAAGCCCCCAGTCAACAGCCCCTTCACTGCACGGAACACGTTTCCGGCCCCGGCTTCTACGGCTGAAAACTTCAAACCGCCACGGCCTTCTTTCCCGTATGGTCGCATACCGAGAAGAAGGCGGTCCAGGGTTGTCATCATCACGGCGGCAAATTCGCCAGTGAAGCGGCCTCCACCCTTGATGGTTACGGTCATCGGATCAGAGACCATCAGGCTCTTGTCCCGGCTCAGCCCGAAAGCAGACGCCAGCAGCTTCAGTATGGCCACAACATGTGCAAGACCATTGGGCATGCCCGCATTATAGGCGTGATCCCGACACCAGTGAATACCTTTCACAACGCCCGCAGTACCAAAGAATGTACCTACACGGGGCAGTTTGCCGTCACCCAGGTCAAGTTCGATCAGATTCATGCTCACCAGCCTGTCGGCGATGCCGCCTTCTTTGGCAATCTGGATCAAGCGCCTGAAAACCTTCTCCGGCCGCCCCTTGAAGCCAAGGTCGGCTGCCGTCATGTTGGTCTTGCCGCCAGGCAGGAAGGCAATCGGCGGAACAACAGTGAACGGATTTTTGTGCAGAATGGAAGCCAGTACGGCACCAATCGTACCGTCGCCGCCATTGATAATCAGCATGGCTGGGTTGGCGCGCGCAAACAGCGCGAGCGCCTCATCAATGCTATCGATGCCGCTCAGTTCAAAATGCACCACATTGGCGCTTTCATCCACCACACGACGGATCGCCTCAATCCGCGCGGCATTGGTGGTGCTGAGCGGATTGGAAATAATCGCGATAAGCGGCACAGTCGCGCCAGACTGAATACTGCTTTTTTCCAGTTGCATGGTGTCAAACTCTTGTAACAAAGACTGTCTAAACACTAGGTTCGGACGCTTCTATCAAACTTTCGCCGCCTTCATACAGTGAAATGGGCCTCGACGCAAATAGAGTAGGGCTTTTCGCGGCCTTTCGCCGCAGCCTTCATCAGCGCCTGCGCAGCTTCCGCCGCTTTTCCTTCTGTTCCTCGTCGGCCCCGAAAATGTATTTCAGGTTCACGGGCATGTCTCTTACGCCCTCTTCAGCGGTGAAAACCACCTCTTCCACATCCGGCTTACCCAGCCCCAGCTTGGGATTGTTGGAAAAGCCGAAACCTTCCGAAAAGAAGTCTGCTTTACCGTTGGCATTCCGGTCGTGCATGACGACCAGCGTGTAATCGCCCAGCCCAGGCATGGGAACGCAGATTTCCTGGCCTTCGGCTTCCGTCTTTACGTCAACCCGAACCAGTTTCTTGCCTTTTTCAAGGAAATCATCTGCCGTGGGGCCATATACCTGCACCCGGATGTTGCCTTCAAGGTCCTTAAGGCCTTGAACGGATACCTTTACAAATGACTGCCCCACATCAGGCGCCTCACACTGCGCCATGTTATGCACGACAGTCGCCGGATCGTCTTCTGCTGAGGCATGAGCTGGTAGGCATATTCCTCCTGCAATCATGCAAGCTGCCACCATCATACTCGAAACATTACTCGATTTAATCAGCATATACTTCTCCAGGTGCCCCGCATATGTTTGCAAATGGCGGCCGATGGTGGCGAAAATATGTCCCATATGACGACAAATTGGGTATAACTCAACATGCTTTTGCCTTCTTTGCCACCTCAAAGAAGAAAAGGCTCTTGCAACAAGGCTCATAGGGGTGTAGCGCCAAAGCATGTTTACTCGCATCGATCGATATATTCTGCGGCAAATTCTGGGACCGCTATTCACGACCCTGGGTATCGCAGCTTTGTTGCTGATTCTTGAACGTATGCTCAGGTTGTTCGATTTTGTCGTCAACCAGGGTGGCCCGGTTGAGGTTGTGTTCCAGATGCTGGCGAACCAGGTGCCGCATTATATGGGGCTGGCGCTGCCGATCGGATTGATGCTGGGCACACTTCTGGCCTTCCGCAAAATCTCCCTTTCCAGCGAGTATGACGCCATTACCTCATCAGGCATTGGCCTGAACCGGCTGGTAAGGCCGGTGCTTGGGCTGTCGCTGGTGCTGGTGATTGTAAACACCATTCTTGTGGGCTGGGTGCAGCCTTATGGCCGCTATGCCTATAGAAGCCTGGTGTTTGACCTCAGAAGCGGTGCGCTGGGCGCCAGCATCCGCGTGGGCGAGTTTGTCGACATCGGCGACAACATCACCCTGATGATCGAAGAATCCCGCGACCAGGGCGCCGAGCTTCTGGGCATCTTCATGGAACGCCGCAGTGACGGCCGCAGCCTGGCCGTCAGCGCCGAGCGCGGCGGTTTTTTCGCGACAGATGACGAAAACACCATTCTGCTTCGCCTTTTCAACGGCGTGCTGATCGACCTTAACGAAGGCCAGAACAAGCCACGCGTTCTCAAATTTGACCAGCAGGACCTGACCGTGAAACTCCCCGCCAAGGAGGCCTTCCGCGAGCGCGGCGGTGAAGAACTGGAGATGACGTTGCCTGAACTCTGGCAGGAGAAGGACAATCCGACCCTGGACACCAAGGAACGAGCGGCCTTCAACGGCAACTTCCATTGGCGGGTGATGCATTCGATCACCTTCCTGATCCTGCCGTTTTTGGCGATCCCCTTGGGGATCACCAACAAACGTACGGGTAAAGGCACCGGTATCGTGGTTGGGCTGACGCTTTTGATCCTCTATAACGAATTCATGGAAGCGATGGAGACTGCGGTTCAGAACGGGGCGTCGCCCTACGGCAGCATCTGGCTGTTGTTCACGGCTTTTGGACTGCTCAGTTTCACCCTGTTCCATATTGCGGCCAACAAGGTGGGCGGCGAACCGCTCGCCTGGGTCGACAAGAGCTGGGCCTTCATCAGCGGGCCGATCAAGCGCCTGTCCAAGAAAGTCATGGGGGTTAGCGACTGATGCTCGATAGACGCACACTTCGCCGCCTGTTTGTGCCGTCCCGTACGTTGGCGCGCTATATGGTGCGCATGCACCTTGGCCGCTTCTTCGGCATCCTCATCGGCCTCACGGCGGTTTTGCAGATGCTGGACCTTCTGGCAACGGCTGATGACATCATGGCAGCCGAAGGCGCCAACTGGGTTTCGCTTCTGTCTTATGTCAGCATGCGGGCACCCCAGCTAATCAGCCAGTTCGTGCCCTTCACCGCCCTATTGGCGACACTCCTGACGCTCGCAACGCTTAATCAGCATTCCGAAGTGGTGGTGATGAAAGCAAGCGGCCTGTCGGCGCACCGTATTTTGCTGCCGCTCGGCATCGCGTCTTTCATAATTGCCGCCAGCCATTTCATCTTCAACGAGACCGTTGTTGTAAAGGCAAACGCCGACCTGGAATATTGGCAGGACAATGATTACGCCGTCGATCTGCCGCCAAGCACTGGCCCATCAGGCCGTGTCTGGATCAAGGAACACAAAACGGTGGTGTTGGTTGAAGCTGTGAGCCAGATACGGAACCGGGTCGTACTCGACAAGGTCTCCCTGTTCGAGCGCGACGACAAGGGCAAGCTTGAGGCCATGGTCCATGCGGATTTCGCCTGGTATCAGGACGGGCGCTGGACCCTTCATGAAGTGCGCCGGTTCGACGCGGGCACGCATGAGATGACCATTCACCCAAGCCAGCCCTGGGATCTGGAAACCCGGCCTGAGCGCTTTCAGGCCCTGACAGTAAGGCCGGACCATGTGTCCTTCCCGAAACTGTGGCAGTCGATGCAGGAACTGAAGAAAGACGGCCTGCCCACAGCGCGCCTTATGGCCAGTTTCCTGCAAAAGGTGGCCGGGCCTGCCTCATCGCTCCTGATGCCGCTTCTGGCCGCTGTGGCCGCCTTCGGCGTGCACCGCGCGGGCAACCTGGTGATCCGGGTCGTGTTCGGCATGGCGCTTGGGTTCAGCTTCTTTGTGGCCGACAACTTCATGCTGGCAATGGGCGAATTTGGCGTCGCACCGCCGTTCCTGGCAGCATGGGCGCCCTTCTTCCTGTTCCTTGTGGTTGGCTATGCCGTGATTTTCCATACTGAGGAAGGCCGCCTGCCCAGAAAAGCCAGGAAGCTCCAAGAGAAGCCCATAGCCGGTGAGTGAAATGGACAAGAAGCAGCCGCCTGCCCGGCCTGAAAAAAACCAGAACAGGGCACAAGTGGCCGGTGGTGCGGGCTTCGCTTTCCTTGGGCGCATGGGCGCGCTGATTGAGGCTGTCTCGGTTATCGCCTTCACCTGGTATTATGGCGCCCCCACCTTCGGCCTGTTCGCAGTTCTCTGGTCCTATGTGAAAGTCTCCACCGCCGTCTCTGACGCCGCCATGACCACAGCGCTGCAGCGCTTTGTGCCCAAGGCGAACGGGAGTGACCCCGAACTGGCCGTGGGCTATGCACTAAAATTCAGTTTCCTGATTGCGGCCACCATCGCTGCCATCACCTGCTATGCCGCGCCTGACCTGGCAAACCTTATCAGCGCCGCCGAAGATGACGCAGACCATCTGATCAGCGTGATCCGGGCCTATGTCTGGGTGCTGCCCTTCTGGACCATGGTGGAAGTGGGGACCGCCGCCATCCGCGCGCGCAGGAAGTTCGGCCCCGAAATCCGCGTGCGGGTCTTCTACGAACAGGGCCTTCGCCTGATGGCCGCTGTCGGCTTCGCGCTCATGGGCTATATGACCTACGGGCTTTTCCTTGCCCATCTCGTCTCCGTGGTACTCTCTGCCGCCCTCGCGCTCCGGCTCGTGGCCAAACATTATGACTTCGGCAAGGTGTTGCGCGCGCCAATGACAGGCCCCATGCCCAAGGCTATGCGCCAGTATGGCTTCACGGTGATGCCGGCAAACCTGATCAAGAAGCTGTTCAGCGAATTCCCTGTGATGTTCCTCAATTACCTGCTGCCGGGCGCGGCGGGCGCTGCCGCCGGCGGTTATTATGCCGTGGCGCGCAAGATCGCGAGCGCCCTGCAGGCTGTGCGCATGACATTTGAGTATGTCATGGCGCCCCTGGCGGCAGAAAAGGATGGCCACGGCGACCACGCGGCGCTGCAGGACATGTTCAGCTATGCAACCCGCCTGTCGGTCACGCTTGCCCTGCCGTTTGGCGCAGCACTTGTTCTGGCGCGCAATGATATCCTTGCCGCCATGGAACCTGAATTCCAGGCCGCAGCCGCTGCCATGTCCATCCTGTGCGCGGGGCGCGTGCTGGAGGCCGCCACCGGCCCATCAAGCGCGATCATTGAAATGCTCGGCCACCGGTCGCTGCCTACCATCAACGGCGTGTTCGGCCTTGTCACTCTTTTGCTTCTCGGCAACTGGCTGATCCCCCTGTACGGTGTTACTGGCGCTGCCATTGCCGCCGCATCCGGCCTCAATGTCACTGCACTCCTGGGGCTTGCGGAAACCTATTTCATTTTCAAGCTGTGGCCTTATGACCGCCATGCCCTCCGCCCGCTGATCGTATCGCTTTTCACAAGCGGCGTCATGCTGTCGCTCATTCCCGCCAGCAACCACTGGCCAGTGCCTGTAGGCATCGTGGGGGCAATCGCGGGCCTGCTGATATCGGTGATGATCCTTGTGCGCTACGGCTTGAACCACGAAGACGCAAACGCCCTTGGCCGCATCGGCAGGCTTAAACCCCTGAAGAAACTGGCACAGTGATATGCCCAAGAGGTCAGATCAGATCACATTCGACGACTTCCTACGCGTAGATATCCGCGCGGGTACGATCCTCAGCGCCACCGACAACGCCAAAGCACGCAAGCCGGCTTACGTGCTTGAAGTCGATTTCGGGCCTGAGTTTGGCGTCAAGACAACGTCGGCGCAGATCACCGAAGAACACACCAAGGAGGCCCTTGTGGGCATGCAGGTGCTGGCGGTCATGAATTTCCCACCCAAGCGCGTGGCGGGCGTGAAATCAGAGGTACTGACGCTGGCGACCATGGAAGAAGATGGCCGCACGGTGCTGATCACGCCGTCGAAGCCCGTGCCGAACGGCACCCGCTTGCTTTAAGGCCCAGCCTGCCGTAAGTCAGAACACAGTCAAATTTACCCGGGGAGCGACGCGTGAGCGATATCATCATCAAACAGATCGACGATGTGAAGGGACTGAAGGACTTCGTGAACACCACCCGGCAGGTGTATGCGAATGACCCCAACTGGATCCAGCCCCTGATGATGGAGCGGATGGACGCCATCCGCCGCGACAAGAACCCCTATTATGAGCATGCGGAAGTCGCCCACTGGGTGGCCTATGATGGGGGCAAGCCCGTTGGCCGGATCACCGCGCAGGTTGATGAGCTGGCGCAGGAAAAATGGGGCCCCAACCTGGGCCATTTCGGCTTTTTTGAAGCCACCACCAAAGATGTGGCTGACAAGCTGCTGGCCACCGCCGAAGCCTGGCTGAAGGCGCGCGGCATGACGCGGATGCAGGGGCCATGGTCCCTGAACACCGCCGAAGAGGTCGGCACCCTTATCAAGGGTTTCGACACGCCGCCCGTGTTCATGATGCCCCACGGCAGGCCAGAGTATGACGGCTGGCTGAAGGCCTTTGGGCTTGATAAAGCCAAGGACATGCATGCCTTCCGGCTGGACCTGCACAAACCGATGCCCGAGCGCGCGCTCAGGATCGTGAAAATGGCGGAAAAGAATAAAAAGGTGACGATGCGCGAGATCGACATGAAGCGCTTCGACGCCGAGGTCGCCACGGTTCTGGATATCTATAACGAGGCATGGTCCGAAAACTGGGGCTATGTGCCGTTTACCAAGCATGAGGTGGAGCATGGCGCCAAGGCCCTGAAGCCGGTGGTGAAGCCCTACCGCACCATGATCTGCGAATATGAGGGCGAGCCCGTTGCCTTCATGCTGACCATACCGGATGTGAACCACAAGATCCGCGACCTGAACGGCAATCTGTTCCCGTTCGGCTGGGCCAAAGTGGCCTGGCGCATGATGAACGGCAAGGAAGACCGCTGCCGCGTGCCGCTGATGGGGGTCAGGAAGAAATTCCAAAAAGGCCCGCTCGGGGCCGCCATGGCCATGTGGATGATCCAGGTATCACAGCGCAATGTGATGGACCGCGGCGCCTATTTTGGCGAACTCGGGTGGATTCTTGAGGACAACGAAGGGATGATCAGCATCCTGGAAGAAATTGGCTGCGAGATTTACAAGACCTATAGGGTTTATGAGAAAGCGATTGGTTAAGTCGCAGTCAAAGCAAGACAAATATTCCGGCAGCTAGAGCGACTATCGTCGCAATTCCGCCAACCCATGACCATTGTAGGTCTCGGTCACGGTTTTCGAACCGGGCCTTAGATCTGAAAAGGATATTTTGAGGCAGCTCGAATTGCGAGACATCGAATGGGCGCGGCGGCTTGGCGTATTCTGGATCTCTCAAAACTTCACCTTCTGGAGTTTCGGTGATACCAAAGATATCTACAATGAAACCTGCCTTGCGAAGACCAGCCTGATCGAAGAACATAACCCTGATTGGGAAGACCTGTATCCTTCCCTGACTACCTAATGGATGCTGAATCAAGTTCAGCATGACAGTTTGTTTTACTCAAGCGGAGCACCCTACTCGTTCGTCACCCTGAACTTGTTTCAGGGTCCATATATTGCTTAACTCGGGCCATGGACAAGCAGGGTTACACATACATTCTTGCATCGAAGAAGCACGGCACGCTCTATGTGGGCGTCACGTCCGATCTGGTCAAGCGCGTTTGGGAACATAAAGAAGACCATGCTGATGGTTTCACCAAAAAGTATGGTGTGCATGCGCTTGTTCACTTCGAGGCATTCGACGACATCAATTCGGCTATTGAACGAGAGAAACAGCTAAAGCGCTGGCACCGGCAATGGAAAATCAACCTGATTGAAGAACATAACCCTGATTGGAAAGACCTGTATCCTTCCCTGACTGCCTAATGGATGCTGAAACAAGTTCAGCATGACAGTTTGTTTTACTCAAGCGGAGCACCCTACTCGTTCGTCACCCTGAACTTGTTTCAGGGTCCATCATCACCCCTCAACCGCCAGCTTGCCTTGGGCGAGGTTCGCGAATTCACAGAGCAGCGGGCGGGTTTCGCGGGGATCGATGACGTCCTCAACCAGGAAGGCCTCGGCGGTCCGGAAGGGGCTGCGCACTTTATCCAGCCGCGCTTTGATCTCCGCCAAAGCTGCCTGTGGGTCTTTGGCTTTCTCTAACTCCGCCTTATAGGCCACCTCAATCCCGCCCTCTAACGGCAGGCTGCCCCAGTCGCCGGACGGCCAGGCGAAACGGTACTGGAATTTGGTGTGGTCGCTCATGGCAGCACCCGCCACACCGTAAGCCTTGCGGACAATCACACTGGCCCACGGCACCGTGGAGCTGTAGATGCCGTTCAGCGCCTCAACCCCATAGCGGATGGTGGCGGCCTTTTCGGCCTCCAGCCCGATCATGAAGCCAGGGTTATCAACAAAATGAACGACCGGCAGGCGGAAGGTGTTCGCGAGCTTCACGAACCGTTCGATCTTGCGCGCGGCATCTGCCGTCCATGAGCCGCCCATGAAGGATGGGTCACTGGCGATCACCGCCACAGGCCAGCCATCAAGCCGCGCGAGTGCGGTGATAGCCGATTGCCCCCAGCGCTTGCCGATCTCGAACACGCTGCCCCGGTCCATCACGCTGTCGAGGATTTTACGCATGCTATAGGCTTTGCGGCGGTCTTCCGGCACGGCGTCCAGCAGCTTTTCGTCGCGCCGCTCCACGCCATCACTTGTATCGCCCCTTGGCGCGGGCTGCCCGGCTGCCGATGGCAGGTATGAAAGGAAGCGTTTTGCAGCCTCGAACGCCGCTTCTTCGCTTTCCACCAGCTCATCCACCGCACCGTTCCGGGCGTGGATCTCGGCACCCCCCAGCGCTTCTTTGTCAAGGTTTTCTCCAATCGCCGCCACCACCGCAGGCCCGGCGGTGAACATGTGCGACATGCCCTTGACCATCACGCTATAGTGGCTGGCCACCACGCGCGCGGCCCCAAGCCCCGCCACGGACCCGAGCGCCAGCGCCACCACAGGCACGCTCTCCAAATTCTTGACCACATGTTGCCAGCCCGGCAGGTACGGCACGTACGTGAGGCCCATGTCTTCCAGCATTTTCACGCTGCCACCGCCACCGGTGCCGTCAATCAGGCGGATAAGCGGCAGGCCATATTCATGCGCCATCTGTTCGGCCTGCTCGGCCTTGCGCCAGATGGCGGCGTCTGCGGCACCACCGCGCACGGTGAAATCATCGCCCGTCAGCACCACGGGGCGGCGATTAATGTCGGCGCGGCCAAATAGGAAGTTGGCGGGGGACGCGTCTACCAGGTCGCCGTTCTCGTCATAGCGGCCCTTGCCCGCAAGCTTGCCGATCTCGCGGAAGCTGCCGGGGTCAGCCATTTTGGCTAGGCGGGCGCGGACATCAAGCTTGCCGCGGGCGTGCTGGCGCGCGAGCTTCTCCTCGCCGCCCATCTTTTCGGCCAGTGCCTCGCGCTTCTTCTTTTCAGCTAATTCTTTTTCCCACGCCATGTGCATCCGCCCCTTAAAACCTTGTTTAAAAGGTAAAATAGCGTGGATGGGAGATTTTCAACCGCTCAGGTCACCCCGAACTTGTTTCAGGGTCCATTGGCCTGAGACCCAGCCTCACACAAGCGTCGCATGGATGCTGTTCGCGAAGCAGGTGAAACACCAAACGAGTTCAGCATGACGAACCATCCTACCCCGACTGCATCAGGCGCACGCCCTCGTCGCGTTCGAACAGATAAAGAAGGTGCCTGAGCGCCTTGCCGCGGTCTGACTGAAGCTCAGGGTCCTTGTTAACGATCAGGCGCGCGTCGTCGCGGGCGAGCTCGATCAGGTCAGCGTGCTCAAGGAAATCAACCATCTTGAATTCCGGCAGGCCGCTTTGGCGCGTGCCCAGAATTTCGCCGCCACCCCGAAGCTTCAGGTCTTCTTCCGCGATCAGGAAGCCGTCCTCGCTTTCGCGCATGGTCTTCAGCCGCGCGCGCGCCACCTCGCCAATCTCGTTTGACCGCAGCAGAATACAGCTGGACTTACCAGCCCCCCGCCCCACCCGGCCCCGAAGCTGGTGCAGTTGCGCCAGGCCAAAGCGCTCGGCATGTTCGATCACCATGATGGTGGCTTCCGGCACGTTGACGCCCACCTCAATCACCGTGGTGGAAACCAACACCGAAATCTCGCCGGTCTGGAATTTTTCCATGACCGCGTCTTTCTCCGGCCCCTTCATCTTGCCGTGCACCAACCCAACACGCGGCCCCAGCATCTGCTGAAAGGCACGGTAGCGGTCCTCGGCCGCTGCCAGATCAAGCTTTTCGCTTTCTTCCACCAGCGGGCAGACCCAGTAAGCACGCTGGCCTTTCTCGACCGCGCGGGCGATGCCCTGCGCCACTTCGCCAATCCGGTCCAGCGACACCACGCGGGTGTCCACCGGCTGACGCCCGGGTGGTTTTTCCTGAATGCGCGACACGTCCATGTCGCCGTACGCCGTGAGCGTCAGCGTGCGAGGGATGGGGGTGGCGGTCATGCCCAGCACGTCGATGCCTGCCGTGGCCTTTGCCGCGAGCGCCAGGCGCTGCTGCACACCGAAGCGGTGCTGCTCGTCGATGATCGCAAGGCCAAGGTCCTTGAAATGCACATCATCCTGAATGATGGCGTGGGTGCCGACAAGGATGTCGATCTCACCCGCCGCTAAGCGCGCCAGGATTTCCTTGCGGTGCTTGCCCTTGAAACGGCCCGTCAGTTTTTCAACCCTGAGCCCGGCCTTTTCCGCGAGCGGCGCGATGGTTTCCAGATGCTGGTTCGCCAGAATTTCCGTGGGCGCCAGAAGGGCTGCCTGCACACCCGCTTCCACCGCCGCCGCCATCACAAGAAGCGCAACCACCGTCTTGCCGCTGCCGACATCGCCCTGCATCAACCGCAGCATGGCGCGGCCGCTTTCAAGGTCGGTGATGATCTCCTGAAGGGCCTTTTCCTGGTCCCCCGTAAGGCTGTAGGGAAGATTCCCTATGAGTGTGCCCCTTATGTGCCCATTGCCCTTAAGTGCCCTGCCCCGTTTCTTCTGCGTGCGGTCGCGCACGATCGCCAGCGCAAGCTGGGTCGCCAGCAGCTCATCCGCCGCCAGCCGCCGCCGCTCGGGGCTTTTGGGTGCTAATGTTTCGGGTCCGGAAGGGCTATGTAAGTATTTGATACAGCTAAGGAAATCGGGCCATCCTTCACGGTCAACGATATCCTTCAGCTGCCATTCCGGCAGCGGGGGTACCGTATCAATCGCCGCATGGATGGCCTTCCGAAGCACTTTACCCGACAGCCCGGCTGTCAGCGGATAGACAGTCTCGAGAAGCGGAAGCTCGTCAGCAGCATCCGGGGAGACCATATAATCCGGGTGGGTCATCTGCGCATCTCCTTGGAAATGCTCAAGTTTTCCGCTGATGATCCGCGTTTCGCCCTCGGGGAGCTGCTTCCTCAGGTAATCTGCGCGGGCATGGAAAAACACCAGCGTCAGCTCTGCTGTGTCGTCATGGCAGCGCACCTTATAGGGCGCGCGCTTGTTGTGCGGCGGCAGGTGTTCATCCACCACCACTTCAAGCGTCGCGATGCTGCCAGGCGCGGCGTCCCTTACTTTCGGGCGGTAACGCCGGTCCACCAGTCCCGTGGGCAGGTGGAACAAAAGGTCGCGCGTGCGCGCGCCGGCCAGACGTTCGATCGCCAGCTTGTTACGCTTGCCGATACCCGGCAGGCGCTCGATATCCGCGAAATAATCAAACAGCGCTTCAGGCCGCATAGGGCGGAATTCCCCCGAAAATCATGAAAGTTTCCCTTTAACCAAAGCGGACCTTAGCCTATGGTGTGCCGCCCATCAAACAGACAGATCAAATTCTGCTGGTGGGGATGTGTTTTTCCAGTTTCCCGAGGGAAGGTTTGAGCAATGAGCGACCAGGGCTATAACCCGCACAAGGACATCAACCTTGAAGACCGCAGGCGCCGCCTGTTGTTTCGGGCGTGGCACCGTGGCATCAAGGAACTGGACCTGATTTTCGGCAATTTCGTTGAGGCCAACAAGGACAGTTTCAGCGCAGAAGACTGCGCCTGGTTCGAGACGCTCTTTGAAGAACAGGACCATGAAATCCTGGGTTGGGTGACGAAAGGCATTGATGTGCCTGAACGGTTCCAGGGTGAGATGATGGACCGGCTTCAGAAGCTGGACTTCATGACGCTCAAGGCCAAGTAGACCGGACACCCAACCACCATGCCACTGGACCAACTGATAGACGCGGAAATGCCGCTGATTGCCTCGGGCGTGCCCGGCGGCTTTGACGCCATGCTGCTTGCAGACCTCGCGGGCCGCAACGCCAAGCGTCCAGTTCTCTATGTGGCGTCTGACGACGGGCGATTGGCTGCGATGGCGGCAGCGGTAAAGTTTTTCGCGCCGGATATCGAAGTGCTTCTTTTCCCCGCGTGGGACTGCCTGCCCTATGACCGTGTCAGCCCGCAATGCGACATCGTGGCGCGCCGCATGGCGACCCTGTCGCGCCTGACTGCAGGCAAACAGACCAAACCGCTTTTGGTGCTGACAACCATCAACGCCGCGCTCCAACGCGTGCCTGCGCCAGCGGCCGTCAAGGATGCCACCTTCCATGCCGAACCGGGCGACGAGGTGGACCTGGTGGCGCTGACGGACTTTCTGGCATCAAATGGCTACACCCGGTCCGGCCAAGTGATGGAACCCGGCGAGTTTGCCGTGCGCGGCGGCCTGATTGATATTTTCCCACCGGGTGAAAACAGCCCGCTGCGGCTGGATTTCTTTGGCGACGAGCTTGACACCATCCGCCGGTTCGACCCGCTGGACCAACGCACAACAGGCAAGGCCCCGCGCCTGCACCTGAAACCGGCATCCGAATTTTCCCTGTCCAAAGAAGGCATTGAGCGCTTCCGGCGGAATTACGTGAACACCTTCGGCCCGGCAAAGGGTGATGATCTTCTCTATGAAGCCATCAGCGAAGGCCGCAAATATCAGGGTGCCGAACATTGGCTGCCCTTCTTCCACGACAAGATGGCAACGCTGTTCGACTATCTGGACGCCCCCATCTTCACCTTCGACCATCAGGTGGATGACGCGGCAGGCGAACGCTTCAAGGCGGTGGACGACTATTACGAGGCACGCCGGGAAGCCTGGAAGATTGCCAAAAACGAGAAAAGCATTACAGCGCCGCCCTACAAGCCGATCCCGAGCGCGCAGCTCTATCTTTCGGAAAGCGAATGGCAGGACCGGCAGGATGAGCTGAACGCCATCCGCCTGACGCCGTTCGAGGAACCCCCTGCCCTGAATGTGGTGAGCTTTGAAGCCCGCCAGGGACGGGACTTCGGGCCCGAACGCAACAATCGCGACATCAATGTTTATGACGCCGTGCGGGACCATGTGAAGTCGTTGCGCGCCAGCGAAAAACGCGTGGTGTTCGCAAGCTATTCCAATGGCGCCGCCGACCGCCTGAAGGGCGTGCTCGAGGACCACGGCCTGATGCCGGTGGGGCTAGCCGAAAGCTGGGAAGACATCCGGCGCGAGAACAAGACGCTGATTGCCGTCACCGTACTGCCGCTTGAGCGTGGGTTTGAGACCAAAGACTTTGCGGTTATTTCCGAACAGGACGTGCTGGGGGACAGGCTGGTCCGCAAGGCACGGCGTAGCAAGAAAGCTGACAATTTCCTCAAGGAAGCCAGCGCGCTGTCGCCCGGTGATCTGGTGGTGCACGCCAGCCACGGCATCGGCAAGTTCGAAGGCCTTGAGACCGTGAAAGTCACCGGTGCGGCGCACGATTGCCTGTTGCTGACCTACTTGGGCGGCGACAAGCTTTATGTGCCCGTTGAAAATATTGAGGTCCTGTCCCGCTTCGGCGGCGAGGACGCAGGCGGGCAGCTGGACAAGCTGGGCGGCGTGGCGTGGCAGGCGCGGAAAGCCCGGGCCAAGGCCCGCATCCGCGAGATGGCAGGTGCGCTGATCAAGCTGGCCGCGGAACGCGAACTGAAGGAAGGCACTCGGGTGACAACACCCGAAGGCCTTTATGACGAATTCGCAGCCCGCTTCCCGTTTACGGAAACCGAAGACCAATTGCGCGCTATTGAGCAGGTGGCTGCTGACCTGTCATCCGGCAGACCGATGGACCGGCTGGTGTGTGGCGACGTTGGATTTGGCAAAACAGAAGTGGCGCTTCGGGCAGCCTTCCTGGCCACCATGGCCGGGCTGCAGGTGGCCATTATTGCGCCTACCACGCTGCTTTCGCGCCAGCACTATCTGAACTTCACCGAGCGCTTCAAGGGCCTGCCGGTGAAGATCGGCCAGCTGTCGCGACTGGTCTCATCCAAGGACCAGAAGGCAACCAAGGAAGAGATGCGCAAGGGCACGTGCGATATCGTGATCGGCACCCACGCGCTGTTGTCCAAGGGGGTTGAGTTCAAGAACCTGGGCATGGTGATCGTGGACGAGGAGCAGCACTTCGGCGTCGCCCATAAGGAAAAGCTGAAGGAACTGAAGGCGGATGTGCATGTACTGACGCTGACCGCCACACCGATCCCGCGCACACTGCAGATGGCCATGTCCGGCATTCGCGACCTTTCGATCATCGCCACACCGCCGGTGGACCGCTTGGCTGTACGCACCTTTGTGCTGCCGTTTGATCCGGTCGTGGTGCGCGAGGCCTTGCTGCGTGAACACTACCGCGGCGGCCAGAGCTTCTATGTGGTGCCGCGTATCGCGGACCTTGAAGAAGCAGCCACCTTCCTGAAGGAACATGTGCCAGAGGTGAAGTTCATCATCGGCCACGGCCAAATGACACCCAAGACCATCGAGGATGTGATGACCGCCTTCTATGAAGGGCGGTATGACGTGCTGCTGTCCACCACCATTGTTGAAAGCGGGATTGATATCTCAAACGCCAATACCATGGTCGTGCACCGGGCAGACATGTTCGGCCTGGCGCAGCTATACCAGCTTCGGGGCCGCGTGGGCCGGTCAAAAACCCGCGCCTATGCGTACCTCACCACACCCGCGAACCGGATGCTCAGTGAGAATGCCGACAAGCGGCTTCAGGTATTGCAGGCGCTGGATACCCTAGGCGCTGGCTTTACCATCGCCAGCCACGACATGGATATTCGCGGCGCTGGCAACCTGTTGGGTGACGAACAAAGCGGCCACATCAAGGAAGTGGGTGTTGAACTGTACCAGAAGATGCTGGAGGAAGCCGTGGCGGAAGCCCGTGCCGGCAGCGCCGACGAGAGCTACGATGACCTGGAATGGTCGCCGCAGCTGAACCTGGGCGCCACCGTGATGATCTCGGAAAAATACGTGCCTGACCTGACCCAGCGCATGGCGCTCTATCGCCGCCTGGCTGACCTGGAAACGCGGGAAGACGTGGACGCCTTCTGCGCGGAGCTGATCGACCGCTTCGGCCCACTGCCGGGCGCTGTGAAACAGTTGGCCGCGATCATGATCATCAAAGGCCACTGCAAACGCGCGGGCATCGACAAGCTCGATGCCGGGCCGAAGGGTATGACCATCAGCTTCAGGAACGACCAGTTTGCCAACCCGGCTGGCCTTGTTGAGTTCATCTCGGGCACAGGCGCGTCGGCCAAACTGCGACCAGATCATAAGCTGACCTATTATGCCCGCATGGACAAGATTGGCGCGCGCCTCAAGGCCGTAAACGCCGTTGCCAAAAGGCTGGCAGCTGTGGCAACCAAAGCCGCAGAGTAAATCCTACCTTTTGTTAACCCTCTTTGATTAGAAAGCGTTAAGCCCCGGGTGGTACCCTTTGGGAGTAACTTTACTTCACCGGCGGCAAAAGGCAGCCGCTAGACTTACACCGCCTCCCGTTGCTCAGGCCAACAGGACAGTTACCGGGGACGTGTCATGAAGCCCACCCCTGCCCTTTCCAGTCTGGTTGCCGGGATCAACCTTCTGGGCGTCAGCGCCTTCGTCACCTACCTCTTCCTGATTTGACCGGATAACGATCAGGAACTCATCGGCACCTGCCTGTGCGGGCAGCAGGCCGCTTTTTTGCTTGCTCATTTACTCCGAAATTCCAATAGCTTGTCCAAAAACGCATAGCTGCCCTAACTTTTTTATAGATTGTTATCGGCGCCAGGCTCCCTATATGTCGCAGTGATCTGCAGCACAGAAAGATCATCCGGCAGCTGACAAGTCATGAAAGATGACGTTGCAGATTGGGCGACACGGGGTTGGCAATGACCGCTCTAGCGCCCGAAACACGACAGCCATACGTTGGACAGACAGGAAAACCTGCAGCCAGCGAAAAAGGATAGCCTGAGGATAGAATGATGAAACACAGCCAGAACACCATTTCCACTGGGTGGGGCGCAGCCCTTAACCTGATCGCCGTAAGCGGCTTCGTTGCTTACCTTTTCATGATCTAGCAAGCCGAATTTCGCCCCCATAGAAATCGGACCAGTTCGGTCGATTTAACATTGTATCTTTAGCTTTCTGCTCCAATATGGGGGTGGAATGTCTTGGAGATCACAATGAAACTGTCTTTGTCGCCCGATGCTATTGGGGGCCTTTTGCTAATCGCCGCAGCCGCGTTCGCCATTATTCTGGACAACTCAGGCTTCGCACCGCTCTATGACGCGCTTCTAAACACCAAAGGCACTATCGCCATTGGTGAATATGGCCTGTCGAAACCAATCCTGCTGTGGATCAACGAAGGTCTGATGGCCATTTTCTTCCTGCTGGTTGGCCTTGAGATCAAACGCGAAGTGGTCACAGGCGAGCTATCGAGCCTAAAAAGCCTGGCACTGCCTGGTCTGGCCGCTGTGGGCGGCATGGCTGTCCCGGCCCTTCTTTTCTGGCTCGCAACAGGCGGCGACGCACAAGCCATGAGCGGTTGGGCCATCCCAACAGCAACAGACATCGCATTTGCCATCGGCATCCTGGCCATGATGGGCAGCCGGGTGCCACCTGAGCTGAAGCTCTTTCTGCTGACGCTTGCGATCCTTGATGACCTAGGCGCCGTGATCATCATTGCTGCCTTCTATACCGCCGACCTCTCGGTAACCTCCCTGACACTCGCTGCGCTGGGCTGTGTGGCGCTGTTTGCTCTCAACCGCGCTGGCATCCGAAATACGTCCGCCTACTTGTTCATTGGCGCTCTTGTCTGGCTGGCTGTTCTGAAGTCCGGCGTGCACGCAACACTAGCGGGCGTTGCGGTTGGCCTTGCCATCCCGGCCACCAAGGACGACGAAGGCCATTCCCCGCTTGAGGATCTCGAGCATAACCTGCACACGCCCGTGGCATTGATGGTGCTGCCGCTGTTTGCCTTTGCCAATGCGGGCGTGTCGCTTTCCGGGCTGTCGCTTGACTCGCTCATGGCGCCTGTCAGCTTCGGCATCCTCGCGGGCCTTGCCCTTGGCAAGCCGCTAGGTGTGATTGCTGGTGCAATGATTGCCGTCTATGTGCTGCGCGCCAAACTGCCCGGCAAGCTCACCATGGCGCATGTTTGGGGCGCCGGTCACCTTGCAGGGATCGGTTTTACCATGAGCCTCTTTATCGGCAGCCTTGCCTACCGGTCACTGGAGCTGCAGGCAGATGTCCGGCTTGGCGTTCTGGCGGCGAGTCTCCTGTCCGCGCTGGCGGGTTGGGCCGTGTTGTCAAAAGCAAGACCGGCGGCCAGCTAGAATACGAAAATCCAGGGGGGTGAACCGTCGTTCGCCCCCTTTCTGAACGGATGTTAAGCTGAGCGCCGCAATGCGCCACAATGTTTCTTAAATCTGCCACTGATCGCCCATAGACGCGCCCCAAATCCCCTCCAAATTCAACTCATCGAAGCCGAGCACGAACGAATGCCTCGGCTCTTTGAGAAAACGACACGGAGGACAGTCATGAAATTCTCGAAAACGATTATGGGTGTGGTAGCGGCGTCAACGCTGATGACTGCAGCAGCAAGTGCTGCAGACGACGACAAGAAATTCGACGGTGCCTATGCCGGTATTGAGGCCGGTGTGGACTGGACCAAACTGGCCGGCGACGCAAAACGTGATCGTAGCCTCTATTATGGTGGCGTAATCGGCTTCCGCAACCAGATGGACAACAATTTTGTTGTCGGCCTTGAAGGTACGTTTGGCGACACGGGCTACAATAACCACGCCACAGGCATGAAAAGCGAATATGAATGGGGTGCATCCCTCACCCTCGGTCAGGCTTTCGGCGCTGACGGCGCGAACCTGATCTATGGTAAAGCCGGCTTTGTTCGCACTCGCTTCGACCCAACCACAGCAGAAGGCGACGCCTTCAATGACGACGGTTGGCGTTTTGGTGGCGGATATGAGCGTGCCCTGAGCGAAAGCCTGAGTTTCCGCGTGGGTGCCGACTACACCACCTATGGCAACGACAAAAGCGCCTGGACCACAAAAGCTGGCCTGATCGCCCGCTTCTAACGAGCTCCCTCGTGGGCCCTGCTGTCTCTCCTCTCCAATCAGCGGGGCCCGCTTCCCTGGGAACCTCAAATTCCCTGGGCCTGACTAAACGGCTTTCCCTGGCCTTTGTTCCGAGTACCAGTGTCCTGAGTAGCAGGCAGTCTTTTTCCCGAAAGGCTGCCTGTTTTCATTCAGGCAGATTGTTGCTCAGCCAACTTGTCAATCACCTGTACAAGAGCCTCCGCCCCCTGCGCGCCAGAGACGGCATATTTGCCATCAAAGATATACATGGGCACACCGCGGATGCCTGCCTGCTGTGCGTGGGCGACTTCGGCCCTTATCAAGTCTTTGTCCTGGTCAGATGCCAGCAGCTCCGCCACCAGGTCACGGTCCATCCCTGCCTGTGCCGCGATATCAGTTAGCAGCGCATGATCGCCAATGAAAGCGCAGTCCTCGAAATAAGCCTTCATGACAGCGTCTGCCACTTCGGCCTGCTTTCCGGGAGTGATTGCCCAGCGGATCAACCGGTGGGCATCCAGGCTGTTGGCAATGGTGCAGTCACTGTCGAAATCGAAGGTGATGCCCAGGCTTTCACCCTGCGTCCTGAGGTGTTCGCGCATGGCGTTAAGCTCAGGCCCGTCACCGAACTTTTTCCGGTAATAGCTTTTGCGGTCAACGCCCTCGGCAGGCGTGTCGGGCGCAAGCTGGTAAGGCCGGTAGCGCACACCTGAAATGCTGCTGGGTCGCATCTCCAGCGCCTTGTCCAACTGGCGCTTACCAACAAAGCACCAGGGGCAAACCACATCGATGACAAGATCAAGTTCCAAAATAGCCTCCACTCTTTTTCAGCCATCAACATAGCGCGGTCAGCGGTGACTACAATTGTATCTAATTGTTTACTGCCAATTCATAGCCGTAAGTGTATAGTGACGGCAGGTTTGAACGAGGTATCACGATTTCATGATCAAAGCGCTGAACATCGCGGCACAGGGACTAATGAAGTCTGAAAGCCGGGCGACCGACCTGGCTTCGGAAGTCCTGAAGAAGACCAGCGAAGCCTCCTCCTTCAGCCTCGACGATGGCGCTGCACAAAGCCAGAACGCAGCCGCGCTTTCATCACCAAAGACCAGCCCTTCCGGCGCCGGTTATTCTGACGTGCTACAGAATATGGTGGACCTCAAGGCCGAAGAGCATGCCTTCAGGGCCAATGCCACCGTGTTCAAGCGTCTTGATGAAGCCTATGACGAAGCCCTTGGCTCCTTCTTCGATGAAGACAGCTAAGCCGCTCCCACCTTCCTAACGCCCTTATCACATCCTAATGACTTGACGACAGGCCCCTTGCGCACGACATTGCAGCTATGCCCGATAGCCATGACCATATGCCGCGCACAAAAGCACTGACCGACACATTCGGGCGGCAGATCAGCTATCTGCGCTTGTCGGTGACTGACCGCTGCGACCTGCGCTGCCGTTACTGCATGGCCGAGGATATGGTATTCCTGCCCAAAGCCGATGTTCTGACCCTTGAGGAACTTTACGACCTTTCCAAAGCCTTTATGGATCGGGGCGTCCGCCGCATTCGCCTGACGGGCGGCGAACCGCTGGTAAGGAAAGGCATTCTGACGCTTATCGAACGGCTGGGGGAGGACGTGGCGCGCGGCACGCTGGATGAGGTAACGCTGACCACCAATGGCACGCAACTGCCGCATATGGCGGCTGATCTATACAAGGCTGGCGTAAGGCGCATCAATGTATCGCTGGACACCCTGAAGCCGGACCTGTTCGAGGAAATCTCCCGCCGCAACCGGCTCGCGCAGGTGCTGGAGGGTATCCGGGCGGCGAAGGCTGCTGGTCTTGAGGTCAAGATCAACACCGTAGCGCTCAAGGGCCTGAATGACACTGAAATCCCGGACCTGATGGCATGGTGCCTTGAAGAAGGCCTCGACCTGACGCTTATTGAGACCATGCCTTTGGGCGACATTGACGACGCCCGCGAAGACCGCTACCTGCCGCTAACATCGCTGTTGCCGGTCCTCGAAAGTCGCTGGAAGTTGACGCCCAGCCTGCACCGGACCGGTGGCCCTGCCCGCTATTTTGGGGTTGCAGGCCACCAGAGCCGCTTGGGCCTGATTACGCCGCTTACCGGGAACTTCTGCGACGGCTGCAACCGCGTGCGGGTTACCTGCACCGGGCGCATCTATATGTGCCTGGGCCAGGACGACCATGTGGACCTGCGTGCCGCGCTCCGGTCGGACAACCCAGACGCCGCACTTGATCTCGCGCTCGGCAAAGCTATGCTGGAGAAGCCCAAAGGCCATGATTTTGCCATGGAGGGCGACCGCATGACAGGCACTGTCACCCGCCATATGAGCCAGACAGGCGGCTGATCCCAGCGCCTGAAATCTCTACGCAAAAAATTCCCCCTCGCCCTCAGCAGATTTTTGCCTATACTCACGCCCAAGAGGGAACAAGCATATGAAGATTGCCATCATTGCCAGCGAGTTTGGTGAAGCAAGCAAAGCTGCGCAAATATTACGGAACCGTTATAAAGCAGTCAGCACAAGCGATGCAGACGTTATCGTTGCGCTAGGCGGCGACGGCTTCATGCTGCAGACCCTGCATGCCTATATGGGGAAAAACATCCCGATTTTCGGCATGAACAAGGGCACTGTTGGGTTTCTGATGAATGAATTCAACGATGATGACCTTCTGGAACGTATTACCAAGGCAGACAGTTTCACCCTGCACCCCTTGCGCATGCGTGCCACGCGGTGCGACGGAGAGGTGGTGGAGCATCTTGCCATCAACGAAGTGTCGCTCCTGCGGGAAACCCGGCAGGCCGCGAATATCCGCGTGGCAATCGACGGCAAGGTCCGCCTGCCGGAACTGGTTGGCGACGGCGTGCTTGTTGCAACGCCGGCGGGCAGTACGGCCTATAACCTGTCTGCCCATGGCCCGATCATCCCACTGGGCGCAGACCTTCTGGCCCTGACGCCACTTAGCGCCTTCCGGCCACGCCGCTGGGGCGGCGCGCTCCTGCCCCACCATGTGACAGTGGCCCTGACAATCAACCAGCCGCAGAAACGGCCAGTATCTGCCGTGGCAGACATGCACGAGGTACGCGATGTGCGCCACGTATTGATTGAAGAAGCGCGCGACGTATCGCTAACGCTTCTGTTCGACAGCGAACATACGCTGGCGGAACGCATCTTTACCGAACAGTTCGCCTACTAAGGCGCACGCCTCATCGCGAACTGGGCGACACGACTAAACGAAAGGGCTAGCAAGCCATAAACGTAAACCACCAGGGGTATACCATGCTCAAGCTCGCCAAATCCTGCGTCGGCCTGCTGCTTGCCGCGTCCATGACGCTGCCTGCACTTGCCGCCGAAAAGAAAGAAGAAACCAGCACGCCGGTCGAGGCGCCGAAGGTCTATGAAGTTGAAAAGTCGGGCACTTTCGGGGGCGAACGGGTCAAATACAAGGCCATCGCCGGTGAAACCCACTTGAAGAACGAAAAGGGCGAAGCCACCGCTTCGATCTTTTCCGTGTCTTACCTGCGCACCGATGTGAAAAACAATGCAGAGCGCCCGGTCTTCTTCATTTTCAATGGCGGTCCAGGCTCCGCCAGCCTTTGGCTACACCTGGGCGTCTACGGCCCGAAACGGGTCGTACTGCCTTCTGACGCCGAAGACGACGGCGCTGCCCCATACAGGCTTGAAGACAACCCGCTTTCGATCCTCGATATGGCTGACATGGTGTTCATCGACCCAGTTGGTACAGGTTATAGCCGCGCCATCGGCAAGGGGGACGGCAAAGATTTCTGGGGCATCGAAAACGACGCCCAGTCCATCGCCGAGTTCATTCGCCTTTGGCTGGTGAAGCACAAGCGCTGGAACTCGCCCAAATATCTGTCGGGCGAAAGCTATGGCACCACGAGGGCTGCTGCGCTCCTGAACGAGCTTCAGGGCGGCTGGTCGGATATTGCCATCAACGGCGTCGTGTTTATCTCCTCTATCCTGGATTTCCAGACCGCGCGCTACCAGCCAGGTAACGACACGCCTTATATCTCCTATCTGCCGACCATGGCGGCCACCGCCTGGTACCACGGCAAGGTAGACAAGGCAGGTCGCACGCTTGAGGGCTTCATTGATGAAGTGCGCGCCTTCACGCTGGGCGACTACGCCAGTGCGCTTCTGCAGGGTAACCGCCTGAGCGATGAAGAATTTGGCGCAATTGCGGCCAAAGTCGCGGCTTACACGGGCCTCAGTGAACAATATGTTAAGAACGCCAATCTGCGCGTCAACAACATGCGCTTCATGAAAGAACTGCTGCGCAATGAAGGTAAAACCGTTGGCCGCCTGGATAGCCGGTTTATTGGCGAAGACTATGAAGGCACGGGCGACACGTTCGACAATGACCCATCAGGATACGGCATCGACGCGGCCTACACAGCTGGCATCTATCAGTATCTGCAAAACGACCTGGGCGTGGATATCGAGCGCCGCTATGAAGTGCTTTCCCGTACGCCGGGACGCCACTGGGCCGAGCCCCGCAAGCGCGGCTACAGCGAAGGCTATCCGAACGTGGCGCCATACGTTGGTACAGCCATGCGTGAAAACAAGGACCTGCGCACCATGGTGGCGAACGGCTATTATGACCTGGCAACGCCTTTCTTCGCGTCAGAAAACACGTTCAACGCCAACGGCATAGATACAGACCGTGTCTGGTTCACCTATTATGAGGCTGGCCACATGATGTATGTGCACCAACCATCAATCGAAGCACTGGTGAAGGACATTCGCACCTTTATCCGCGGCGAGTAGAATAAAAATGGGGCGCGGCGGTTATCCGCCTGCGCCCCATCTCCCGTCCCTTATCAGGGTTTTTATCTCTTAGATATAACCAGTATCTGCCGCATTCCCGTCAGACAGTGGCAAGGTTACCGTAAAGCGGCTGCCTTCACCCACCTTGCTTTCGAGCGTGATATCGCCATCCATCTTACGGGCCAACTCGCGGCTGATATGCAGCCCAAGGCCTGTACCCTCCTGGGTGCGACTGTAAATATGCTCTGTTACCTGGTGGAACTTTTCGAACACATGCTCCACATGCTCTTCGGAAATTCCGATACCAGTATCCCAAACAGTGATAGCAACTTGCTGCGCTGCCTCATTCGGCACTACGTCGATCCCGATCGAACCACCTTCCGGGGTGAACTTGATGGCGTTGGAGAGCAGGTTGACCAGAATCTGCGTCGTGCGGCGGTCATCCACCTTCACACACAGACCTGAAGATACGGTAAGGGCTTCCACATCCAGGCCCTTGTTGCGCGCCGCATCGATATTCATGTGCACAGCTTTGGTCAGCAGCTGGCTCAACTCCTGTTCATCAATATTCAATGACAGCCCGCCGCTTTCAATCACGGCAACATCGAGAATATCGTTGATCAGCCCCAGCAGGTGCTGGCCCGACTTCCTGATATCGGATGCGTAATCCACATAGGCGCGCTCAAGGCTGCCGAAAGTCTCGCTTTCAAATGCCTCAGCGAAACCGATAATGGCATTCAAGGGCGTCCTCAGTTCGTGGCTCATCGCCGCCAAGAATTCGTTCTTGGCCCTCAGGGCGCTGGTCGCCTGTTCAGTCGCTTCATCAAGCGCCATATTCTTGCGCGTCAGCTCCTGCAGTAGGCTTTCCAGGTTGCGGCGAATACCCTCGGCTTCAGCGGCCTGCTTGTAGCGCGCCGTCACATCCATGCCCACACCGCGATAGCCGCGGAAATCGCCGCTCTGGCGTTCAAACACTGGCACAGCCGAAAGGTGGAACTTCAGCTCCGCCCCTGAAGGTTCAGTAATGACAAAAAGCTGTTCGCGGAAAGGCTTGCGCATGCGGATTGCCTGCGGGCCGTCCATGCGCTTCTCAAGATTTTCCTCAAGACGGCCGAACTGCTCGAACTTGGAGCCGATAAACAACGATGCGGGCTGGCCCACGATCGCAGTGAAGCGTTCAGACAGCGAGCGAATTCGCATGTCAGCGTCACATTCAAAAAACCAGTCTGAACTCGCGCGGGCGAAATCCTGGAACCGGGCCTGCGTCTTGTTCGCTTCCTCGATCCCGCGGACCTGCACGGTTACATCTTCGTACGTTCCCGCGACAGCAACGATATCGCCCTTTTCATTCCTGACAGGCGTATGGCGCCCCAGGAACACGCGGTCCCGCCCGCTGATGGCAACAATTTCCTCGGCTCGCACAGTAGTTTCGCTTGCGAGAACATCCTCAATCACGGGCTTGAGCGTTGGCACCTGATAGCGGCCGGCATATTTGCCCTCGCCCGGTGCCAGCGTCACATCGCCCAGCGCGCGGTCAAGGTTTTGATAATGCTCGTTGAAGTGAATGACTGTGCCATCAAGCGCACAAACATAAAACGGCAGGCTTTCATCCACCAGAATGCGCGACACAAGCCCCAGAACCTGTTCGTTCGCGGGCATCGCCGTGCTGGCCTGTCGGCTTACACTTGCCCCGAAGGCCGGCTCTGCTGCGTCCGCGCCGTCCCCACGACGCCCCGCAAGGTCGACAACATTGTTGTCAATCGGCTTTTCCAAAGTCATTGAGGTCCTCCCCGAGCATATGCCCTGCTGAGCTCCCGATCAGCTGGCACTACCCAACCTTTTCCAATTCTTCTATTGCTTCCTGGTACGCACTGTCGCGCTGCCATACCTGCAACGCACCACGGGCATTTTCTTCGCTTGTCGCGTCGAACAACGCCAAAATATCCTTCAATACTCCTGGTGACTTCACACCACCGCCCTCACGGGCCTGCACCACCAAAAGGTAGATACTGGTAAACTGGTTGCGGTCCACGCCCACCGCCTTGGCGAGGATGGCAAAGCTTTCGCCGCCCTTGTCCGAGAAAATGCGCCAGGCGGTACGGAAATTGATGCCCGCAAGTTCCGCCAACCCGGCCACAAACACAGCCACGCGCTGTTGCCTGAGGGCATTTTGCAGGAACTGGATCGTCAATTCGCCATTCTCTGACATACGGCGGACAAGACGCTGTGCGCGCACGTAAGCGCTCTGCTCGCCGTCCTTATCCACCATCACGGTATTGGCTGCCCGGCGAACGGCCTGCTCGAACACCACAGGGTCAACCTGGTGATCTTCCAGAATACGCTTCCTGAGTGCGGCCGAAACCCACCAATACATGCGGTAGGCCAAGTCGCCAGGTAGATCGGACCGCTGCAAAAGCGGTTCCTGAAACCGATCCACCCGGCGGGACTCAGCCACAAGATATTCCATCGCGCGGGACGAAAGCTGCGTATCGTGGTTATTGAGAAGCGTCTCAACCACGTCTTCGCTGCCATATTCCACCAGCGCATTGCTGACGCTTTCAGACACATCTTCGCGCATCGCAATGGCGATACGATGTTCGTCTGTCCGCATCCGAATAATTTCAATAAGATCTGGATCTTTAAGAAGCGCGCTCTTTTCCAGAAGCGGCCGCGCAATCTCTATTTCGTCGTTTGCAAGCATTTTGACGATATCCGGCAAATCGACCCCCGATGCTGCCAATGCCTGTGACAGCTCTTTCCTGATATCCGTTTCAACCTGGCTCACGAGCTTGCCGAGAATATCCGACATCAGGGCACGTTCATGCTCACTGAGCCGGCCATCGTCGGACAAAAACAGGTCTGTGATATTTTCCACAAGACGCGAGCGAGCATCTGAAGACTTGGTCTTCGCCAGCATCAACAATTCTTGCAGCTCTTTACTTACCACCAGACACCTCCGCCCCCACAAAATGCTCTAAACGACGCGGGCACTTCCCATGATTTCAAGGTGCAACACACCCCTAGCGGGTTAAGGATATAGATTCAGAGAGAAGAATCAATACCTTAGGAAAACACCTCATCTCTGAAGCCACTTAAATCGCGCCCCAGACACCATATATCGAATCATATTGATTCGCAGAGTCAATATATTGCGATTCGTATAGATTATTTTTTTTCGCACATGTTGCGAAAATATCCTGAGAATACCCGGATCAGGCACAAGATATTCGAAAAAAATAGCAAATCACCTAAAGGAAGGCTGATCAACCAAGGCTCTGGAAGGTGCCCCAATTGCCGTCCAGATAGCAGAGAGGGTCAAGGGCATCGCCCGCCCCCATTTCCACGGCCTCGATATTACCGATGACGATAGCATGACTGCCAGCATCCAGAATGCTCTCCACCGCACAATCAAAAGAAACCAGGGCGCCATTGAGCAGAGGTGCACCAGATTTGGCCGTGAACCAGTCTCCGCCACTGAAGCGCTCGGTCTCTTCCTCGCCGTCCATACCAGCGAAGCGCATGGCCAGGCCTTTGTGCGCCGTTCCCAGAACATTGACACCAAGCGTCCGCCCCTTTGAGACAATATCATAAGTGACGCCCTGCCGGTTGATACACGCCAGAAGACGCGGCGGTTCTGCCGACAGGGAGGTGACGGCAGTTGCAGTCAGGCCAGCCCAAACACCGCCGTCAGCGGCTGTCACGATATTTACCGCACCGCCAAGGCGACGCATGCCCTGCTTAAACTGGTCTTTTGAGATTGCCATCTTCGTCCTCACTTGTTCCGTCGCTCAATCTAGCCAGCAACGGTTCAAATGCAATGACAATCGGCCAAAGAGTTTACAGGAAACGCAGCAATGTCAGTTGCGACAAGGAACTGATAGACTGATAGGATGCCTCAAGCGCTATCTGATCATTGTTCAGCTTGGTCACGGCTTCTGCGATATCCACGTCTTCCATGTCCGCAATGAATTTCTCAAGGAAGATAGCTGTATCTGCGTGCTGCTCATCAACAACTTCCAGGCGCTCAAACGCCAGACCGTTGGTCACATGAATCTGGCGCAAATCATCAATCGCCGTGTCAAGCGACTGCAACTGGCCCTGCAGGAAGCTGAATTGAGTTGCTGTCAATTCACCCTGTAGCGGGCCGCTGCCGCCCTGGTCGAACTGATAAAGATCCAGCATTTCCTGAAAAATACCCTCACCCATGTCATTCGCCAGGATGCCGAACTCGATATCCACGCCATCTGCAATGCGGGCCTCAAAGGACACACTGCCGTTATCGAATGCATCGCTTACAGCGCCAAGGGCGTCGAGCTCAGCGAGTGTGCCCACGTTCACAGGCTCTGATCCGGTCTTGGCGCCAGAAAACAGATAAGTGCCGTCGAAGTTCGTATTCAGGGCATTGGTCACGAACTTGAAGGTCTGGTCCAGCATCTCGGAAAATCCTTCAGCCTGACCGTTCGCCAGCGTGGTCTGAATGGTTTCCTTCAGCTTTTCCATGGCACCCAGCATGCCTTCGATCTGCACGTCGTTGGCATCCAGCTTCCCGCGAATTGTATCGATGGTTTGCTGGTAGGTTTCAATCCGTGTCTTGAAGGAGCGTGATCCCAAAATCGTGCTGGTCTCACCCGCCAGCCCCCGGAATTCGTCGGTCTTTTTGCCACTGGAAATCTGGCGCTGACCTTCAAAAACCTTCTGCTGGTTTTCCATAATAGAACGGATAAGCAGCGTTTGCTGACCGAATGATGATACCCGAACCATTTGATGCTCCTTAAACTATCGCCAGGAGGTCGTCATACAACCCCTGTACACTGGATAGAACACGGGCCGCTGCGCCATATGCATTCTGGTAAACCACCAGATTAGCGAGCTCCTCGTCCATATTGACGCCGGAAACGGCAGAATTCCGAGCCTCAACCTCTTGCTTCAGCTCGAGGTTATCTTCTTCCAGGTCCTGAACGCGGCGGGCCTGCAAGCCTGCGTTCCCAAGGAAACGGGCTACATACTGACCCAGCGTGACATTGCTACCCTTCAACTCGCCCGCACTTTCGAATGCCACAAGTGACGTCTCAAGGGACTGGAAGGCAAGCGCGCCGCGCTGATCACCGTCTGTCAGAACCACATCACCAACCGCGCCGGTTGCTTCAAACACAGCCAGCGAAAGAAGGTTCGGGTCCGAAACAATATCTTCATTGACCGTAACATCACGAGCCGCTTCAACACGGTGTTTGTCGCCGATACCGAATGCTCCGGTGAAAGTAACCCCTGTACTGCCAAGGTCGGTCGTGTCGTTGACAACCTTCAGACTGAGACCATCATAAGAGGCCGTTTCCTGATAGGTCAGTTGGCCATCGCCTTGAAGCGTGAAGGAAAAATATGCCCCCAGGCCGCCCACGTTGTTCAGTTCGGCGATCATGTCGTTGAACGTGGTGCCCGTCGTGCCCACAGAAATTGTAGCCAGCTGCCGCCCCAGGGCGTCCTGCACCTCAAACTCGATCGCCTCAGCTGCGCCAAGGTTGTGATCTTCCGTGCCGTCCAGCCCGGTTTCATAGATGCCGGGACGGTCCGCACTCAAGAGATCATTCATGCCGAAGAAGTGCGAAAAACCGCGCCCGGCCCGGTCGCTCGGATCCGCTTCCACGTCGGCGATCACAACGCCGTTCGCGGCGTTAGCCGCCGTAAACGACATGACACCGTTTGTGAGCGACAGTGAACCATCCGCCCCCAAGCCCGCATTCACCGCGGCAACAACCGCATCAAAATCCGGGTAGGTGGCTGTATCGCTGAAGTCGATGGTAACGGAGTTCACCAGTTGATTGTTGCTGCCGTCAACTACAGCAAATGTGGTCTGGCCGGTGAAACCGGTCGGGTGCGCACCGTCAACATAGGTCTGCTTGCCTTCAAGCGTGTTTGGCGCAGGAACCGCAGAAAACTTGTTCTGAATTGCGTTGAACTGGTCCATCACCCGGGCTGACAATTCTCCCAGCGTCACGCTCAGGTCCACCAGCTGGTTGTCCCGCATTTCCATCAGGCCCTTCAATTTGCCAGACCGGATATGCGGCGTAAGATCAGCTGTGGAGGAAATCTGCTCAAGATTATCGTTCACCCGGTACACGTCGATGGTCGGGAAGGTCGTGCCGGCCTCTACGATCCCGGGCGCATCATATTCGAGCTGGAACAGCGACGTATCAAGCAGTGGATAACCATCGCTCGTCGCGATTTTGACGCCCCCGGCTGCCGTCCGCTCGATCTTAACGTCAATCATTTCTGCCAGATCACCGAGCGCCAGTGCCAACTGACCTTCAAGGCCACCGGATTCTTCACCAAGCGAATAGGCACGCACCAGAAGCGGGTTCAAAGAGTCAATACGCTGCAGCGTCGTATTGATCGCGGTTACCGTTTCCGCCATCTGGGTACTTGCCTCGCCGCGAAGCGATTGAATCTGGTTGTGATAAAGGTTGACCTGATCAGCAAAACTACCAATCTCAGAAAGCATTTGCTGGCGACGCAGGACATCCGCAGGGTTGAGCGCAAGGTCCGCCATGGCCTGATAGATCTGATCCATGCGAGCGGCCAGCGAACTGTCAGACGCCGGATCACCAAGGATACCCTGCAGCCGGTCATGAAACTCACGCTGCACTGTCACTTCCGACAGGTTGGAGGTGGAAGTCCTGAGAGCCGTTTCAAGAAACTGGTCTACGACACGCTTGATGTCCGAAATCATTACACCAGCGGATTGCCCCTGCAACGTATTGGCCTCTGTCTCGACCCGTACGCGGGAGTAGCCCTCGGTATTGACATTGGCGATGTTGTTCGACGTTGCCTGAATTGCCGCCTGGTTGGTGAATAGCCCGCTGAGCGAGGTATTGATAATACCGTTAATCGACATTGATCATCTCCCCATTCATTGGCTGAGGACCGGCGCCAAGCCGGGCAAAATATGCCACCGCCAGCGGGCCGACAGCGGCAAACTTCGCCGCACAAACCTTCCCAGGCTGACAGTTTGAATCACTCAATTCGACATATTTTTGACGTAAAAACATATAGTTAGCACACCAATCCTTTGTATTTTTCAAGAGCGCCGCGCTTATCGCGCTTTGCCTTTCGCATACATAAGCAGCAAGGAGTGTGCCAGTTAGGGGGATCGTATATATCGAGCGTCGGTCAGCCCTGCATGAACTGAAGTGCTTCATCCGGCGGCATAGGCTTGCCATACAGCCAACCCTGCGCGTAATTGACGCCTATCTCTGCCAGGAAGCGACGTTGTTCTTCATTTTCCACGCATTCGCCGACGGTCTCGATCCCAAGCCCTGTGCAAAGGTCTGCCATCGAGCGCAGGAAGGAGCGGTTTTCGGCGTCTTCAAGACCCTTGCGGATGTAAATTCCGTCGATCTTCACGCAGTCCACCTTCAAAACGCGAAGATACTGCAAGCCCGCAGCCCCTGCCCCGAAGTCATCAAGGCTGACCTTATGACCGAAATCGCGGATACGCCTCAAAATCCGGTTGGTCGTCTCGAGATCGTCAATCTGGCTTGATTCCGTCAGCTCAAACATCAGGTTCTCGCGGATATCGCCGCAATCCTCTAGAATATTGAAAAAATGGCGCAGAAACCCCTGCGACTGGATCGAATGGCCGGAGATATTCACCGCAGCCGCCACATTATAGCCGATACGCCGCATTCGTTTGATCAGCGACACCACCTTCATGGTCATGGCCAGGTCGAATTCATGGATCACACCGATATCTTCAGCGAAGCACATGAATTCAAACGGTGACCCCTTGAAAACATTCTGATCGAAACGGGCCAGTGCCTCAAAGTGATGCAGGCTGCCGTCATGGATGTCGACAATCGGCTGAAGGGCGACATCAAAGCGTTCTTGCAGCACGATCTGTTTGAAGGCCTTCAATTGCGCTTTCACTTTCTCCAGCCGACGTTCATAGCCACCGGTCAAGGCCTGAATTGTCTTGGCATTTTCTCTTGAGGCCGCCCGTTTCATGGCATAGACCGCCGCTTTGACCGCATCGGCTTCAGATATGCCATCTTCCCCAGCCACGGTCACATAATTGGCGCTATCGCGTCCCCGCTTGAAGGCGCCGCGCATGGCACTGGAAACCTGCTCCCGCTCATCCGTTTCTGGACATGGTGGCGTGCCTAAAGGCTGATGAACTGCACGCTTGCTTTCTGCCAGGTCGCCTGCAGCCCCTTCGGCCGCCGCATCCCCCAGCAAGCGGTGCAAGGCCCACAAACTGGCCTCTGCCTTACCAGTGTCCGCTCGCTCGTCCAGCCCCGCCAGCTTCATCAGGGCTTCCGGCACACTATGATCTGTGCCCGCCGCATAATCGGTCAACCGCTTTGCCAGCTTGGCGAAATGATGTCGCTCGAATTGCCGCGGAGAACTGCTGGGCACCCGCTTGTTATCCCCGATCGACAATTGCCCCCAATAAGGGCTGACCGAAAGCTGGATGGTCCCAGGCCCAGCCCCGCGAACGCGCACGGCATGCAGCTCAACCGCACCCGGCATGCCGTCTGCGCGTAAAACCCTGAGCGGCACCGGCCCTACATGCCCCGATTTCAATAGCTTGTGGCGGACAAGGCGCCAGATGGCGAAATCCTTGGAATGAATGAAGGCGGAAAAAGACTGCCCGATGAGGCTTTCAGAAGCACAGCCCAACAGGCGGTCCATATTGCCGATGGCATGTTCCACCGTATCGTCCGGCCCAAGCTCCAGCACAGCTGTCGCCAGCGACCTATACAGCCCCGCAAACCTCTGGAGATCGATCGACTGATTGTCGTCCATTTGTCCCACCCAAAGCGATTTTTGCGGGTGCCCCTCACCCACACACCGGCAGCCCCGAATGCACAGCTAGCATGCCAGTGCCGACAGTATGTCCTCAACAACATTAAAATTTGGTCACTACAACTTTGCGCTTTATTTGACGCGGCCAATCTGCATAATAAGAACAAAAGGAGAACACCATGGACGCACGCGACACATTCAGTATGGCACCGGACGGAATTGCGGTTGAGGCCGCCAATGGGCCGACCCCTCAGCTTGACGAATCTCAGGCCTCTCTTGCAGAGGGTGGCACCTACCGCCAGGCGCTGCCACGCAGGACGCAGCGCGCCTTTGCCCGCCTGCAGAAAAGCGCGTTCGGTGCCGCGCGTGACCTTCCCGTGCTGGGGCGCGCCCAAGGGGGAAAAGACGGCAATATCATTATGGAGGACAACGCCATCGACTGGACATTTCGGCCCGCTGACCTGCAGGGCGTGAAGGACGCCTTCGCCGTGTATGTGACAGGCGATTCGATGGTGCCCAAGTACAAAAATCAGGACCTGGCCTATGTACATCCCACAAAGCCACCCCGCAAAGGACGGTTCGTCCTTGTGGAGACGGCCGACCACACAGGCTTTATCAAGCAGTTTGTAAAATGGGATGGGCAGGAGCTTGTGCTGAAGCAATATAATCCCGCCCGGGAGATTCGCCTTCCGCGCGAACAGGTGAGCCGCCTTCTGCTTGTTATCGGCAGTCTTGACAGCTGATGAGGCGCTTCGGGTGATCAGCTAAAGCTTTTTCGGATTGGTACCGTTGATGGTTTTTGCAGAATAGTCACCCAGATGTACGCCAACGTAAGCGCGTACTGCATTCTTGGGCATATGCTGAAGAAACTGCTGTCGGGCATGCAAGTCCGGTGCTCGCTCGTTTGGCTTTTGACGGTCGCCCCAAGGCCCTGCCCCCTTTTTTCTTAATGGTGCGCATAGCAAACCATATGGCCACGCATGTCACTGCAACTAAGACAAACTATTGAGTGGTTTCAGGGAGAAGATGGTACCCGCAGCCGGACTCGAACCGGCACGACCATACGGTCTCAAGATTTTAAGTCTTGTGTGTCTACCAATTCCACCATGCGGGCACACGAGGGTTGGACCTGCGGTTTATAGAACAGTTTTTTCGCCGATAACAACGACGAAATGCCCTTCGGGAAGATTTTGCCCGCACGATGCATGCATGTCCGCGGCGGGGCCTTTGAAACACCCGCTCTGCGTCCAGCAACCGACACCATTCTGGCCTAGCTCAGCGTGGTCGGGTGATCCATATCGAAGCCCATCGCGTCGCACATGTTCATGACCGCGCCCATGGCTCCGTCGATCGCGTCCTTGTCGGCGCTGCGGATCACGATGTTGGCGCCATATGCCTGGCCATAGAAGGGATAGCTGCCAATGCTGGTCTGGGGGTAGTCGTCTTGAACTTTCCCGAGGCCCTCGGCGATCTTGCTCTCCGGCGCATGGACCGTCAGCGAGCTCGTCCAAACCTTGCGGCCGGTCTTCAGGTGCGGCCTGATACCTTCCAGCATAGACTGCATGATCTTGGGCACGCCCGCCATGATGAAGACATTCTCAATCCGGATACCGGGGGCGATGGACACTGGGTTGTCAATCAGTTCCGCGCCTTCGGGCACGCGCGTCATGCGCTTGCGGGCGTCGGTGAAATTTTCTTCGCCATAGTATTCCAACATGCGGCGGTAGGCTTCAGGGTGAACAACCACCGGAACCTCAAAGGCTTTGGCGACACTGTCGACGGTAATATCATCATGGGTGGGGCCGATGCCGCCGGTGGTGAACAGATAATCAAATTTGGACCGGAGCGCGTTCACAGCTGCTGCGATCTCGTCTTCGATATCCGGAACAACGCGCACTTCCGCAAGCTGGATACCGATCTCATTCAGCCAAACCGCCAGATACGACAGGTTCGCATCCTTCGTGCGACCGGATAAAATCTCATCGCCAATGATGAGAAGTGCCGCACTGATATCTTTCACCGTTTCAGCCATGCATTTTTTCCTGTTAGTCCCCCAAGGGCTTGCACTTTAGTGCCCTGATCGGTTTAAGTACACTCAGTTTAACAATACGATTCAAAATGTAAGAGGGATTACCATGAAAACACGTGCTGCTGTCGCCTGGGGCGCAGGAAAACCGCTCAGCGTTGAAGAGGTGGACCTAGAAGGCCCGAAGGCGGGCGAGGTTCTTGTGGAAATCAAGGCCACTGGCGTATGCCACACCGACGCCTTCACGCTTTCGGGTGACGACCCTGAAGGCGCGTTCCCTGCGATCCTGGGCCATGAAGGCGCGGGCGTGGTGCTTGAGGTCGGCGAAGGCGTGAAAAGCCTGAAGCCGGGCGACCATGTGATCCCCTTGTATACGCCAGAGTGCCGCGAGTGTGATTATTGCCTGCACCCCAAGACGAACCTGTGCCAAAGCATCCGGGAAACGCAGGGCAAGGGCGTGATGCCGGACGGCACCAGCCGGTTCTCGATCGATGGCAAGCCGATCCTTCATTATATGGGCTGCTCGACCTTCTCTAACCACACGGTGCTGCCGGAAATCGCATTGGCGAAAGTCAGGAAGGACGCACCGTTCGACAAGATCTGCTACATCGGCTGCGGCGTAACCACCGGCGTGGGCGCGGTGGCGTTCGACGCAAAGGTTGAGCCCGGCTCGAACGTGGTGGTGTTCGGCCTTGGCGGTATCGGCCTCAATGTGATCCAAGGCGCGCGCATGGTTGGCGCCAACAAGATTGTTGGTGTGGATATCAACCCCGCCCGCGAAGCCATGGGCCGCCAGTTCGGCATGACCGATTTCATCAACCCCAAGGAATGTGACGTGATGGAAGCCATCATGGACCTCACCAACGGCGGCGCGGACTATAGCTTCGAATGCATCGGCAATGTGAACACCATGCGCCAGGCGCTTGAGTGCTGCCACAAGGGCTGGGGCGAAAGCATCATCATTGGTGTCGCGGGCGCAGGCCAGGAAATATCCACCCGCCCGTTCCAGCTGGTGACCGGTCGCGTCTGGCGCGGGTCGGCTTTCGGTGGCGCGCGCGGCCGCACAGACGTGCCGAAGATCGTGGACTGGTACATGGACGGCAAGATCAATATCGACGACCTGATCACCCACAAGATGCCGCTGGATGAGATCAACACTGCGTTCGACCTGATGCACGAAGGCAAATCCATCCGTTCCGTGGTGGAATTCTGATGTCATTCGAGATTATCAGCGAGACCCAATGTTTCGGCGGCACGCAGGGCTATTACCGCCATGCCGCCGAGACGACAAAATGCGACATGCGCTTTAGCGTGTTCACGCCGCCGCAGGCGCACGACGCGCCGGTGCCGGTCGTGTGGTACCTTTCAGGCCTCACCTGCACGGAAGATAACGCCACCGTCAAGGCCGGGTTCCAGCGCACCGCTAGCGAGCTTGGCCTGATGATCGTCTGCCCGGACACGAGCCCTCGCGGCGACGGTGTGCCGGACGATGATGCCTATGATTTCGGCAAGGGTGCTGGGTTTTATGTCAACGCGACCGAAGCGCCGTGGAACAGCCATTTCCACATGTATGACTATGTCACGAAGGAGCTCCCGGCTCTTATCGAGCATGAGTTCAATGCAGACATGACCCGCCAGGGCATCACCGGCCATTCCATGGGCGGACATGGCGCGCTGACCATCTTCCTGAAGAACCGGGATACGTTCAGGTCCGTCTCTGCTTTCGCGCCGATCGTGTCACCCATGAACTGCCCGTGGGGCGAGAAGGCGCTGACCGGCTATATCGGCGCTGACCGCGCAGCCTGGGCAGACTATGACGCCTGCGCCCTTCTTGAAAAGGACGGCGCAGCGGACACCACGATCCTGATCGACCAGGGTCTCGCGGACAATTTCCTTGAAGGCCAGTTGAAGCCGGAGCTGTTTGAAGCCGCGTGCGAGAAGGTGGGCCAAAGCCTCAATCTGCGCCGCCACGCCGGCTATGACCACAGCTATTTCTTCATCGCAAGCTTCATCGAAGATCACCTGCGCCACCACGCCGACGCGCTCAAATAGGACACACATATGCTCCGCCTTGCCCTCGCCGTCATTCTTGCGCTTACCGCCTTTGCCCTGCCTGCCCAGGCCCACCAGGACCCTGAAATCGCGGGCTTCATCCAGGTGGACGGCGGCAAGATTTGGTACCGCTTGAATGGGCGCGAGCATCTGGGCAAACGCCCTGCCATCATTGTGATGCACGGTGGCCCGGGCGGCACACACCGGGGCAACATGCCGTATGTGGCCCTTGCTGATGAATACCCCGTGATCCTTTATGACCAGCTGGGCACGGGCAATTCAGAGCGCCCGAACAACCCGGCCAACTGGCGCGTTGAGCGGTTCGTGGCCGAGATCGACCATATCCGGGCGGCGCTCGGCCTTGAGGAAGTGATTATCGCGGGCCACAGCTGGGGCGGGACGCTGGCGGCTGAATATGCCGTCAGAAACCCAAAAGGCCTCAAGGCTGCAATCCTTTCAAGCCCACTGATTTCCACCCACCAATGGATCGCGGATAACCAGGAATGGATCGACCAGTTGCCCGCCGATGTGGCCGCCACCATCCGCAAGCATGAAGCCGAAGGCACCACCAACCACCCCGACTACCGGGCAGCGGAAGAAGCCTTTTACGCCCGCCATATGTGCCGCACGGAAGGCTGCCGCACCAGCCGCTACCGGGTGGACGGGCCGAAGTGGAACCCTGTGATGTATGAAACCATGTGGGGCCCGACCGAATTTTTCGCCCCCGGCACGCTGAAGGATTATGACATCAGCCCCAAGCTGCCGACTGTCAAGGTGCCGACCCTGATGATCTGCGGGGAGTTCGACGAAGCCGCGCCCAAAAGCTGCCGCAGGTTCGCGGGCATGATCCCGGGCGCGAAGGCCGTGATTGTCCCAGGCGCTGGCCACGCCACCATGGGCGACAATGAAGAGTTTTACATGATGGCGCTGCGGATTTTCCTGAAGGGCATTGAGGGTTAGGCCTTTAGATGCCTAGCGGCCTGTTTCATAGGTACGCCCGACGTCAACAGACATGCACAAGAGGTGGGCAAGATTGCCGTTACTGTCCACAAGCGGCAACAAAGCGTTCTCGGTAACCACTGCCTCGCGGCCAAATGGGGCTAGCTCAAACAGGTAGAATACCGGTGCACGCCTTTTAAGGCACAGGCCATATATTTCCCCGCGCCAGTCAAATTCTTCAGGCGTCTCGCTGAGAAGCGTGCCGGTATAATCCTTACCAAGCATGTCGGCCACACCAGACCCGAGAAGGCGAATGCGATAGTCCTCACCACCATCAAGAATATCCACAATGTAGATGTAAGGCAGATAGCGCGTCATCAATGAGGGATGCAGCTCCGATTTCAGCGGGAATTCCCGGTCGCCTTTCTTCTGCTGCCATAGTCCAAACACGGCTTTTGGACCAGCGCTCTGCGGACGGTCAAGCTCTTTGGAGGGCTTGTTTGGCATACCAAAAGGGAAGTCTGAACTATCGTCCCGGCTGGCCAAAGCTTGAACCCTCCTTGCTATCCATCATCGGTTTTACGGACCTTTAAGGCTGGCACGATTGCCCTGGCCTTGCAACTGCTTTACGAGAAATGCGGCTTCCGCAGATCAGTCGAAAAAGAAAGGGCCACAACCAAGTGATTGCAGCCCTGCTTCCTGTCTTGTTCTGCTTAGCTTCAGGCGTCGCCAAACACCCGCTTGAAGATCGTATCCACATGCTTGGTGTGGTAATCCATGTTGAACATCTCATCCAGCTCAGCTTCGGATACCTTCGCCGTCACGGTCTTGTCAGCCTTCAGAAGGTCCAGAAGCTGCAGCGTGCCGCGGCTGTCCCACACTTTCATGGCGTTTTCCTGTACCAGACGGTAGGCGTCCTCACGGCTTACACCGGCTTGCGTCAGTGCAAGCAGCACGCGCTGGCTGTTCGGCAGGCCGCCCATTTTGTTCATGTTATCGAGCATGTTCTCTGGATACACCAGAAGCTGGTCCATCACGTTCGTCAGACGCGCGAGGGAGAAATCGAGCGCAACAGTCGCATCCGGGCCGATATAGCGCTCAACGGAAGAGTGGGAGATATCCCGCTCGTGCCACAGCGCCACATTTTCCATCGCCGGGATTGCCATCGCACGGATATAGCGTGCCTGACCCGTAAGGTTCTCGGTAAGAATCGGGTTCTTCTTGTGCGGCATAGCGCTCGAGCCCTTCTGGCCCTTGGAGAAATACTCCTGGGCTTCGAGAACCTCGGTGCGCTGCAGGTGGCGGACTTCCACCGCCAGACGCTCAATACAGCTCGCAACAACGCCCAGAACCGCGAAATACATGGCGTGGCGGTCACGCGGGATCACCTGCGTGGACACGGGCTCAATCTCGAGGCCCATCTGCTCAGCCACATATTCCTCAACGAACGGGTCGATGTTCGCGAACGTGCCTACAGCACCAGAAATCGCACAGGTTGCCACTTCCTTGCGGGCCATTTTCATGCGCTCAAGGCAGCGGTCGAACTCAGCATACGCCTGCGCCATCTTGAGGCCGAAGGTCACAGGCTCGGCATGGATGCCGTGGCTGCGGCCGATACACACAGTGTATTTATGCTCTTCCGCGCGACGCTTCAGCACCACCAGCAGCTTCTCAAGGTCGTCAATGATGATGTCGGCAGCCTGCACCAGCTGAACGCTGAGGCAGGTATCGAGAACGTCAGAGGACGTCATGCCCTGATGGACGAAACGCGCTTCGTCGCCCACATGTTCCGCAAGGTTCGTCAGGAACGCGATCACATCGTGCTTCACTTCGCGCTCGATCTCGTCAATGCGCTCCACCTCGAACTTGCCGCGCTCCCACACAGCTTTGGCGGCTGCTTCAGGGATACGGCCAAGTTTGGCGTTGGCGTCACAGGCGTGGGCTTCAATCTCGAACCAGATACGGAACCGGTTTTCCGCTTCCCAAATGTCGGTCATTTGCTTGCGGGAATAACGAGGGATCATGGGGCGCGCTCCTCAGGGCGATTGGTCAAAAACAAAATCTGCCGGTCACCTATCAGAAAGCACGCCTGACCGCAAGTTTCCTTGACACTTCAGCCCTGCCGCCAGAGCATAGCAGCCTGGCTTTATCGGGGAGGGTTAGAATGCGTATCCTTGCAACCATCATGTGCGCACTGTGCGTTGCCACTGCTTCATTTGCTGACAACGTCCAGATCGAGAATCTCACCGTCATTTCCATGGACGGGGGCCAAGCCATGAAAGACGCCGTAGTGACCATTGAAGGTGACCGCATCGTCTATGTCGGGACGGCCGCCGGCTCACCCCACCTGCACGGAACACACAAGATCATCGATGGCACGGGCAAGTATCTGATACCCGGCCTTGCAGAAATGCACGGCCACCTGCCCTACGGCAGCTGGGACGAGGAGCAGACCGAAGAAACCCTGTTCCTTTACCTCGCGGGCGGCGTCACCACGGTGCGCGGCATGCTGGGGGACCCGGTGCAGTTTGACTTACGTAAGAAAATCAAGGCTGGAGAAATCGCTGGCCCCACGCTTTACATAGCGGCCCCCAGCCTTAATGGCCGCAGCGTCAACTCACCTGAACACGGCGAGCAGAAACTGCGCCTCTATGCCAGCCAGGGCTGGGACCTGCAGAAAATCCACCCGGGGCTGAGCCTACCGGAATATGACGCGATAGCGCATGCGGCGAATGAGCTTGGCTTCCCCTTCGGCGGCCACGTGCCCGCCGATGTGGGCATCGAACACGCGCTAGCGTCGCACCAAATTTCGGTGGACCATATGGACGGCTATCTGGAATGGCTGGGCGGCTACACGAAGGAACTGACAGACGAGGATCTTGCCCGCGCGGTGGCAATCACCAAAGCAAGCGACACCTGGATTGTGCCGACGCAGGAGCTGTTTAACACCTTCTACAGCCGTGGCGACGGCTACCCCGTGCTATCGGACGAACAGGTTCAAGCCCTGCTCGCGAGGCCCGAGAATGCCTATGTGGCGCGCGCGATGCTGGCGCGGTGGGAGCAGACGGCGCGGTCGGCCACGCCGAACCCCGTGGCGATCCAGAACCGGCAACGGCTACTCAAGGCTTTCGCGGACGGCGGCGTGAACCTTGCGCTTGGCTCAGACGCGCCGCAGACGTTCTCGGTGCCCGGTTTTTCCATATGGCGTGAGATTGAGGTGATGGTGGATGCCGGCCTCACCCCCGAGCAGATTCTTGAGATGGCAACCGCCGCACCCGGGCGCTATTTCAAGGACAAAGACACTTTCGGGACTGTGACTGTTGGCGCCCGAGCCGATTTGATCCTGCTGGACGCCGACCCGCGCGAAGATGCAATGAACCTGACCAAACAGGCTGGTGTGGTGGCTGCAGGGCGCTGGTATAGCCGGGAAATGATTGATGCGCGGCTCGCCAAGATCGCCGCGCGTCACGCCAACTAGGCGCCGTTCAGGAGGGCGATAAAGTCGCTACGCCAGCGGGAGATAGGGTTTCGGGCGAGGTTTGCATTCTGGAAGCAGGCATCGCCCGAAACTTCCTTGCCGATCCACGCCGGGCGTTCGAAATACTCGTCCTTGGCCTGCAATTCGACCTCTGCCAACAACAGGCCTTCATTGGGCCCTTTGAACACATCAACTGACCAGACATGCTTGCCGGATTGGATACTGTGCCGAGTTTTCTCAACCGGGGCTTCAAGGGCGCTATCAATCAGCGACAGCGCTTCGGCATCCGACAGCTTGCGCTCAATTTCCTTGCGTTCAATGCCTTTGCCGACCTTGACAGTCATCACATAACCGCCTTCGTAGCGCCGCACCCTCAGGGACCGCCCATCCCCGCGCATGACATACCACTGGGATATCTCTTTCCCGCCCTTCAGGTCCAGGATACCTGGCCGCACAAGGAATTTACGCTCTATCTCGATCACGGCTTGATTTTGCCTGCACGCAGGAAACAGATATGCAGGGCGTTGGCATAGCCTGGCGGGATATCACCAATTTTCGCAATCGCCTTCGGCCCCTTGAACTCACCCCACCTGTGTTCGTTCGACAGCGTGATCTCTATATCCTTGGCCTTCTCAGGCAAATGCGCCGTAAACACCAGCACAAGGCGATCACCAAGGGTCGGGTGATGCTTCACCCAACTGGAAACAAATTCGAATTTTTTTGCCTTGAGGCCGGCCTCTTCCTTCATTTCGCGCTTCAGCGCCTTGAAAAGGTCTTCGCCGCTTTCAACCTTGCCGCCCGGCAGGTCAAAAAGGCCACTGGACTTACGCATGACCAGTGCCTTGCCATCCTTGGACATCAGAACCACCTTGGCCGATACCGGCAGGTCTTGCTCTAACTCTTTACGGGTGGACTTAACTTGTTCCCAATACATCAAACTTCCTTAAACTGGGGCTTTCCGGTCATTCTTTTCGCGCCGGTGTTTAGAGTAACCCCAAATCCTTAAAACTTGCCTGCCCTGTTTTCCCGACAATGATATGGTCGTGCACCTTGATCCCAACACGGTGGCAGGCGTCTGAAATTTCCTTTGTCATTTGCACATCTGCGTGGCTGGGCGCCGGGTCTCCTGACGGATGATTGTGAACAAGTATAAGGGCGCCGGCTTCAAGTTCAAGGCCGCGGCGCACGACCTCGCGCGTATAGACGGCGGTTCGGTCAATTGTGCCGTCCGATAGCACCTCGTCCGCAATAAGCGCATTCTTGCGGTCAAGAAACATCAGGCGGAACTGTTCACGCGGGATATTGCCCATGGCACCCTGCAGATATTCCTGGACCGCAGCCCAGTTGCCCATCACGGGGCGGCCCGTTGCCCCTGTGCGCGACAGATGCAGCGCAGATGCCTGCACGGACTTGATGGCGGCGATAGCCGTGTCACCAAGCCCTTTCATGCCCCGCAATTTGTCCACATCCGCACTGAGAACCGCAGCGTAACTGCCAAAGCGGGCAATCAGGTCTTTTGCAAGAGGTTTCACGTCACGGCGGGGGATGGCAAGAAACAGGATCAACTCCAGAAGCTCATAGTCAGCGAGCGCGTCGGCCCCGCCCTTCAGGAAGCGCTCCCGAAGCCTGGACCTGTGGCCCTTGACATGATCCCTGTTGTCCGTATCCCCCATCCGGTCCCTTTGGCTATTCCACGCCGTCATAAGGCGGGCAGAACCAGCCTTTCGGTGATTTGGTGAAGACTTCATAACCGTCTTCTGTGACAGCCAGCGTATGCTCGAACTGCATCGACAAGGTCTTGTCTCGGGTTACGGCCGTCCAGCCGTCGGCCAAAATCTTGGACCCTGGCTTGCCCGCATTCACCATGGGTTCGATAGTGAAGAACATGCCGGGCTTGAGCTCGGGCCCTGTGCCCGGCTTGCCGAAATGCATTACGCTGGGTTCATCATGGAACACGCGGCCAATACCGTGGCCGCAAAAGTCGCGCACAACGCTGTAGCGATGGGCCTCAACGTGGGTCTGAATGGCATGGCCAATGTCACCAAGGCGGGCGCCGGGCTTCACAGCCTCAATGCCTTTCCAAAGGGCTTCGAACGTCACCTGACACAGGCGCTGCGGCAATAATTTGGGCTTGCCAACAAAGAACATGCGGCTCGTGTCACCGTACCAGCCATCAAGGATAACCGTTACATCGATATTCAGGCTGTCGCCTTCCTTCAGCTTTTTCGGCCCCGGGATACCGTGACAGATCACATGGTTGATCGATGTGCAGATGGATTTCGGGAACCCGCGGTAATTCAGCGGCGCGGGAATGGCGTTATGGTCCAGAATGAATTCGTGGCACAGGCGGTCCAGCTCTTCCGTGGTCACCCCTGCCTTTACGTGCGGCGTGATATAGTCAAGCGTCTCAGCAGCCAATTTGCCCGCCGCACGCATACCGTCGAACGCCTCAGGCCCATGGATCTTGATCGCACCAGTGCGTGCTTCGGGCACGTCAACCGCATCTACATAATTCATCTTGTCATTCCCGCATCAGTCACTGTTCGGCCTAGAAGCCCATAGGCATCGGGCGATCCACCCGTATGCCTTCTGTCGACAGGTCACAAACATAACACAAAGTTTCTACGCCCGCCTCTTTGGCTTCCCTAAGTGCCGCCGCATAAGTCGGATCAATATCCGCCGCTGGCGCAAAAGACAAGCAATCACCGCGCTGCACAAGGTAAAGCATGACGGCCCGGTGGCCTTCAGCGACCATATCCATCAGTTCACGCAGGTGTTTGGTGCCCCGCGCTGTTACTGCGTCCGGGAACTGGGCATCATCTCCCACCTTCAGCGTTACATTCTTCACTTCAACAAAGCATTGCGCCGGTTTGCTGGCCTCTTCCGGTGCCTCCAGAAGAATATCTATACGGCTATTCTTTCCGTATTTGACTTCCCGCCTGAGGCCGCCATAGCCGGCGAGTTCCGGGATCACACCGCCAAGGATCGCTTCTTCGGCCAGTTTGTTAGGGTGGCTTGTATTGATACCAACAAGGTGGCCATCCACCTCCACCATTTCCCAGCGCCAATCCAGCTTGGCTTTGGGGTTGGTGTTTGGCGAGAGGTAAACCCGACTGCCCGGCTCCTTGCAGCCAAGCATGGATCCGGAATTGGCGCAGTGCGCCACAACAACGCTACCGTCAGGCAGCTCCACATCCGCCAGGAAACGCTTGTAGCGCTTGATCAGGCGGCCCTCAGTCAGTGCATTCTCGAAAATCATGGCTGCACCCTATCCACTCGCTGAAGCCCAATCAAGTATCACTAAGCATTTGACCGAAAAAGCCGTTGCGCTATGGCGCTCACAAAATAGTTGATGAAAGTGATACAAGATTGTCGACAATATGATATGAAATATCCCGACAAAGTTCTGAGTGGCGTATCAAATGAGGAAAACAGGGAGGATGCGCAGCCCAGTCATATAACCTTTGCTTTTGCGCCACAGTGGTTTGGTTGCTTATCTGCAACACATTGACTCATTGGTCAGTATTGTTGTGAAACGGCAGATGGAAAAATATTCTCATCAGATGCAGCCTATGCAAACTAAGGCACTGGACGCACTATCCAAGCCAGATGCCCAGCACCATTGGTATCGCGCGTTTCCCAAAGTTGCTTATAAAAAATTGAAGCTGCGTACTTCGAATGAGGAAATTCACCATGAAAAAAACTTGGTTCAACCATAGCGCATGCCTGATCGCGGGCTGTTCAGCGCTGGCCCTTTCCGTAGGCGCCAATGCCCAAAGCGGAAGCGGCGATTTCGCGCTTGAAGAAATCGTTGTAACCGCACAAAAGCGGGAACAGAGCCTTCAGGACGTTCCGATCTCCATCTCGGCACTGAGCGGCGACAAGATCAACACATTCGCAGCTGGCGGCGAAGACATCCGCCTATTGTCCAGCCGCGTGCCTGGCCTGAACGCTGAATCGTCCAATGGCCGTGTGGCACCGCGCTTCTATATCCGCGGCCTTGGCAACACCGACTTCGACCTGGCTGCATCCCAGCCGGTTTCCGTTGTTGTCGACGAGGTCGTGCAGGAAAACGTGATCCTGAAAAGCTTCCCGCTTTTCGACGTTGAGCGCGTTGAAGTGTTGCGTGGCCCGCAAGGTACGCTGTTTGGCCGCAACACACCTGCTGGCATCATCAAGTTTGAAACCCGCAAGCCAAGTCAGGAAGCTGAAGGTTATGTATCAGCCAGCTATGGCTCGTATGGCACCGGTTCAATTGAACTTGCCCAAGGCGGTGGTATTAGCGATAAACTGTCTGCCCGGGCATCGCTTCTTTACACGCGCCGCGACGACCATATCGACAATGCCTACCTGGGCGAAGACGATGCGCTTGGCGGTTTCGAAGAATTCGCCGGCCGCTTCCAGCTGCTGTTTGAACCAACCGACACTTTCAGCGCCCTTGGCAATATTCACTTCCGCAGCCTGTCAGGCACCAGTTCGATCTTCCGCGCGAACATCCTGACCACCGGCAGCAACAAGCTGAACGAAAACTTCGACCGCAATACAGTTTATTTCGATGAAGGCGATGGCAACCCACAATCTTACGACAGCTGGGGTGCATCGCTGAAGCTTGAAAAAGACTTCGACAATGAGATGACACTGACTTCCATCACGGCCTATGAGACCACAAATGGTTCCAGCCTTGGCGATATTGATGGCGGTTTCGGCTGCGTATTCTGCGGCATTGACGCTGGACCGGGCTTCATCCCATTCAACTCGCAGTCCCGTGACGGCCTGGAAGACCTGGACCAGATCACACAGGAATTCCGCCTGTCTCAGCAAGCATCAGACCAATTGTTTTACCAGGTCGGCCTCTTCTTCTTCGATAGTGATTTCACCATCAAGACTGAGCCATTCTTCACCAACTACTCCACAGTTCGCCACCAGAACCAGACCTGGGCAGTATTTGGTCAGGTTGCATATGACGTATCGGCGGACACAACAGTTACCGTGGGTATGCGTTACACGGATGACGAAAAGACGGCCGATGCAGTTTCCGGCGCTTTCGACTTTGGCTTTACAGGTAACTTCATAACCCTTGATCAGGTTGCCGTAGATGGTTCCCGCGTAAGCTGGGACGCTGCAATCAACCACGTGCTGAATGACGATGTTTCCGTCTACGCACGCGTGGCCTCCGGCTTCAGGGCGCCATCTATCCAGAGCCGCGACATCGCCTTCCCTGGCGACACCGGTCTGAATGTGGCAACAACAGCGCCTGAAGAAACCATCATTTCGTATGAGGCTGGCTTCAAGGCAACGCTCGCCGAGAACCGCCTGCGCTGGAATGGTGCGGCCTTCTATTATGATGTATCTGACCTGCAGGTTACAGCTGTTGGCGGTTCTTCCAACAGCGTAAGCCTGCAGAGCTTGGACGAAGTGATCGGGTACGGCTTCGAGACTGATATCGAGTGGCTGGCATCCGAAAACCTGACCATCACGGCAGGCCTTGGCTACGCCCACACCGAAATCAATGACACTGGTATTCGCATCGCCACTTGCGGGTTTGATCAATGTACACTTCAGGATATTGAAAACAGTAATGCTGATGGCGACTTCGGTGCTGTTATCGACGGCAACCCACTGCCACAGGCACCCGACTGGACCGTTAACTTCACAGCTGACTACCACCGCATGATGGGTGATGGCGAATTCTTCGCCTTTGTTGACTATGCGCTGCAAGGTGACACCAACATGCTGCTGTATGAAGCAACTGAATACCGTACCAGCGGCACGTTTGAGCTGGGTGCTCGCATGGGTTACCGCTTCGGTGAAGCACTGCAGCACGAAGTGTCCGTCTTCGGCCGCAACATCACCAATGAAGCCAACCTCAAGGGTGTGATCGACTTCAACAACAACACGGGTTTTGTGAACGCACCGCGCGTGTTCGGTATCGGTCTTTCCACTCGCTGGTAAGCTGGCCTGAAATCAAACATCTGGGAACGGGGGCTTTCGCCCCCGTTTTCTTTTGCCCATAAAAAAGCCCGGCTCATGGCCGGGCTTTTTGCTTTTCCAGAAGTTTTGCGCCTTACGGCACCAGCTTCACCGAATGGGCGCCATCCACCGGCAGGGCCACGCCTGTAGTGAAGCTTGAGGCCGGGCTGGCCAGCATCAGCATCGGCGGTACCAGTTCCGCAAGCTCACCGGCACGGCGGGCTGGCGTCGCCTTCAGCATCTGCTGCCCACGTTCGGTGTTGAGGCCTTCTTCGTTGATTTCTGTCACGAAAAAGCCCGGGCACAGGGCATTCACACGGATGCCGTAGCGCTGCCATTCAAGAGCCATCGCCCGGGTCATCTGAACCACGGCAGCCTTGCTTGTCGCGTAACTTAGGTGCTGGTTCGAAACCCCCAGCCCCAGGATCGACGCCGTATTGATAATGCTGCCCTTCAGGCCAGCGCTGATCATATGCTTGGCTGCTGCCTTGCCAACACGCCACATGCCCTTGAGGTTGGTATCCATCATGTGGTCCCACTGCTCTTCGGTCTCTTCCAGAGCAGGCACCATATGGCCGACACCGGCATTCGCGCAAACAACCGTTGGCGTGCCCAACTGGTCTTCCGCGTCCGTGAAGGCAGCTTCAACACTGGCAGTATCTTTCACGTCCATCGACAGCGCCAGCGTGCGGCGACCAGTTTCCGACGCAATCTCTTTCGCCAGTTCCTCGATCCGGTCCAGCCGGCGGGCACACAGCACGACGTCGGCTCCCGCATGCGCAAGTGCGCGGGCGAACTCGGCCCCAATGCCGGAGGATGCCCCGGCCACCAGGGCAACTTGCCCTTCAAGGCTGAAAAGACCATTCAGATAATCATTGCTCATAGTTCTCTCCTTTAGCCCGCGTTTTCACGGTCATAATCGGCGAAGCTTTTGCCTGCTTCGGCAAGTTCCTTCAGAAGCGGTGCAGGCTGCCACCAACGCGGACCAAATTTTTCCTGGAATTCCATAATCTTGGCATAGACATTCTTGAGGCCGATTGTGTCTGCATAATGCATTGGCCCGCCGCGGTAGCGCGGATAGCCGTAGCCGTTCACATAGACCACATCGATGTCGCTGGCGCGGTAGGCCTTGCCCTCGCCCAGGATTTTCGCACCCTCGTTAATCAGCGCCATCATGCAGCGCTCAACGATGTCCTCAGCCGGGATCGGCTTACGCTCAATGCCCAGCTTGGCACTTTCTTCTTCGATGACGGCCATCACTTCCGGGTCGGGCTGCGGCGTGCGGTCGCCTTCGGCATACTTATAGATGCCCTTGCCAACCTTCAGACCCTTGCGGCCTGCCTCGACCAGGCGGTCTACCCAGTCATAGGCCTTGGTCTCGTAATTTTCGCGGCCCATGCCCTGACGGTTCAGGTAGCCGATATCAACGCCCGCCATGTCGGACATGGTCATCGGCCCCATCGGCATACCGAAGTTATAGAGCGCTGCGTCAACTTCCTCTGGCTTCGCGCCCTCAATAACCGCGAGCGATGCCTCGCGTCCGTATGGCGACAGCATGCGGTTGCCGATAAAGCCGTGGCAAACGCCTGCCACCACACCCACCTTGCGGATGGTTTTCGCTAAATCGACGCATGTGGCCAACACATCGTCCGCCGTTTTTTCAGCGCGCACGATCTCCAAGAGGCGCATCACGTTGGCGGGAGAGAAGAAGTGCAGGCCCAGAACGTCCTCAGGACGCTTGGTAATGGCTGCGATCTCATCCACATCCAGGTAAGAAGTGTTACTGGCCAGAATAGCCCCCGGCTTGGCCACGCGGTCCAGCTCGGTGAAGACCTTCTTCTTGATGTCCATCGTCTCGAACACGGCCTCAATAATCAGGTCACAGTCACTGAGGTCATCATAACTCAGCGTGCCGGTGAACTGGCCCATCAGGCCTTCAACCTGCTCAGCCGTCAGCTTGCCCTTGGCGGCGGAACGCTCATAGTTCTTGCGCACAACGCCCAGGCCGCGGTCCAGCGCTTCCTGCTGCACTTCCAAAATGGTCACCGGAATGCCCACGTTGGCGAAATTCATGGCAATGCCACCGCCCATGGTGCCAGCGCCGATAATACCAACCTTCTTGATGTCGCGGCGCGGCGTTTCCTTGGTGATTCCGGGAATGCGGCTGATCTGGCGCTCGGCGAAGAACATATGCTGCAGCGCTTTGGCTTGCGGGTTCTTGGCACATTCCTGGAACAGCTCGCGCTCGCGCTTCAGGCCTTCAGCAAGCGGCAGGGAAACAGCAGCTTCCACACACTGGATGCAGCGCTCTGGCGCGAAATAGCCGCGCGTCTGCTTGGCGACAGACTTCCTGACACCCGCGAAAAACTCAGGTCCGAACGCTTCGCCGTCAATCTCAATCTCGCCGGTGCGGCGCGGCGCTTTGCCCACCGCTTTTTCAGCTGTCGCGATCGCCGCTTCCACCAGATCGCCGTCCGTGATTTCATCGATCACACCCCATGACAGCGCTTCGCGGGCTTTCACATGGCGGCCGCTAAGGATCGCGTCAATAGCATTCGCGGGGCCCGCAATGCGCGGCAGGCGCTGGGTACCGCCCGCCCCCGGCAGGATGCCCAGGTGCACTTCCGGCAAGCCAACCTTGGCGCTTTCCACCGCCACGCGGTAATGACAACCAAGCGCCACCTCAAGGCCACCGCCAAGCGCCGTGCCGTGAATAGCCGCCACCACAGGCTTTTCCATCGCTTCAATCTGGTTCACCACATCAGGAAGGTGCGGCTCCTTCGGCGGAGCGCCAAACTCGCGGATATCAGCACCAGCAATGAAAGTGCGCCCGGCACAGGCAATCACGATGGCATCGACGCTGTCGTCAGAAGCCAAGGCTGTCATCTGGCTTGAAAGCCCATCACGCACACTGTGCGATAAGGCGTTTACCGGTGGGTTATCGACCGTCAGCACAGCCACGCGGCCGTGCATTGCTTTTGAAACTGTCGTCATCACTCTTCCCCTTCAGGTCTAATTCTCTACACGCGTTCCAGCACCATCGCGATGCCTTGCCCCACGCCGATACACATGGTGGCAAGGCCATAGCGGGCCTTCCGTTCCACCAGTTCATGCGCCAGTGTCAGCGCAAGCCGCGAACCGGACATCCCCAGCGGGTGGCCAAGGGCGATGGCGCCGCCGTTCGGGTTCACATGCGATGCATCGTCATCAAGGCCAAGTCCCCTCAAACATGACAGGGCCTGCGCCGCAAACGCTTCGTTAAGCTCAATTATGTCGATATCCGAAAGTGCCAAGCCCAAACGCGACAATAATTTCTGCGTGGCAGGCACAGGACCATAGCCCATGGTGCGTGGTGGCACCCCTGCGCTCATCATACCAACCACACGCGCCATCGGTGCCAGGCCATATTTTTTCACGGCGTCCTCGCCTGCAATCAGAAGCGCAGCCGCCCCGTCATTGGTGCCGGAGGCGTTCCCGGCCGTAACTGTGCCGCCGTCACGGAATGGCGCCTTCAGCCCCGCCAGTGCTTCCATCGTTGTATTGCCGCGCGGGTGTTCGTCTGTATCCACAACAAGGGGATCGCCCTTCCGCTGCGGGATGGTCACCGGCGCAATCTCGCGCTCGAACCGGCCAGCTTCCTGCGCGGCCTTGGCGCGCATCTGGGACCGGTAAGCGAAAGCGTCCTGGTCTTCGCGGCTGATGCCCATGTCTTCGGCCAGATTTTCAGCCGTTTCAGGCATGCTATCAGTGCCGTAGGCGGCCTTCAGCGCCTTGTTCACAAAACGCCAGCCTATGGTGGTGTCGTAAATCTCCGCATTCCTGTCAAATGCACTGGTGGCCTTGGCCATGACAAACGGCGCGCGCGACATGCTTTCCACGCCACCTGCAATCGCGAGGCCTGCTTCACCCGTCATTACGGCGCGGGCAGCAAGGCCTGTGGCTTCAAGACCAGACCCGCACAAGCGGTTCACAGTCGCGGCGGGAACGTCCTGTGGCAGACCCGCGAGAAGTGCGGCCATGCGGCCCACATTGCGGTTGTCTTCCCCCGCCTGGTTGGCGCAGCCGAAATACAGGTCATCCACGTTCGCCCAATCAACACCCTCGTTCCGAGCCATCAACGCCCTGATCGGGTGGGCCGCCAAGTCATCTGCACGCACGGAAGACAGCCCACCGCCGTAGCGGCCAATCGGTGTCCGGATACCATCGCAAATATATGCCGCTTTCATCTTGTCACCTCCACCCGCGAAAATCTGTCCAGTTAAATTCAAGCTCAAAAATAAATCCTGCAGCCCAAAAGACCAGCATCAATTGCCGTCATTTTGCCTGCGTTTCATTGCCTTTTTAATCGGCCGTATTAATTATAGATCGAAGACCGCATTCGACGAGGGGAAGGACCGGAAATGGCACTCGATCAGGAAACACTCGATCAGCTTCTGGAAACACTGCACAGGTTTGTGCATGAACGCCTGATCCCCCATGAGCGCACGGTTGCGGACACTGACCGCATCCCAGACGACATTGTAGCAGAAATCAAAGAGCTTGGCCTGTTTTCCCTGTCGATCCCTGAAGAATATGGCGGTCTGGCGCTAAACATGCGCGAGGAAATCGAGGTCGCCATGGTGATTGGCGAAGCGGCCCCGGCCTTCCGGTCCCTCTTTGGCACCAATGTGGGCATCGGCTCACAGGCCATTGTGCTGGACGGCACCCATGAACAAAAAGAGAAGTATCTGCCCAGGCTTGCGAGCGGCGACCTTGTCGGCTCCTTCTGCCTGACAGAACCCGAAGCGGGTTCAGACGCCGGGTCCCTGCGCACAAGCGCAGTCAGGGACGGCGATCATTATGTAATCAACGGCACAAAACGCTATATCACCAACGCGCCCTACGCTGGGCTTTTCACCGTCATGGCGCGCACGGACCAGCGCAGCAAAGATGCCCGCGGCGTCTCGGCCTTCCTGGTCGAAAAAGGCACGCCCGGCCTGACAGTCGGCGCACCTGAAAAGAAGATGGGACAGCAAGGCGCGCCGGTGGCCGATGTGGTGTTCGACAATTGCCGCGTGCCAGCCGAAAACATCATCGGCGGTGTCGAGAACATGGGCTTCAAGACCGCCATGAAGGTGCTGGACAAGGGGCGCCTGCATATCTCTGCCGTATGTGCGGGGCTGGCGTCGCGCATACTCACCGACGCCGTCCGTTACACCAAGGAACGCACCCAATTCGGCAGCGCAATTGCCGATTTCCAGCTGATTCAGGCCATGATCGCAGACAGCGAAACTGAAATCTACGCCGCCAAATCCATGATCCGCGACGCTGCCCTCGCCCGCGATCGGGGCGAAGACACCAAGCGCAAAGCCTCCTGCGCCAAGCTGTTTGCTTCTGAAATGGTAGGCCGTGTGGCCGACCGGGCGGTGCAAATGTATGGCGGTGCGGGCTATATCGCCGATTATGGCATCGAACAGCTCTACCGCGACGCGCGGCTGTTCCGCATTTATGAGGGCACCACGCAGATCCAGCAGTTGATCATCGCCAAGGACGTGATCGCAAAGACCGATTAGGCAGGCAAAATTTTATGGCTTGACCTTGGACCCTGCTCAAACCCTACCATTAGGGGCGAAAGCAAGTTCAAGGATACAACCATGACCAATTGCCACGCACACGATAGCCAAGAAACGCCAGAAGAACATGAGGTTCATGACCCTGTCTGCGGCATGACCGTCGACCCGACCACGACAGCACACAAAAGCAGCCATGAAGACCAGGACTATTTCTTCTGCAGCGGTCACTGCAAAACCAAGTTCGACGCAGACCCTGAAGCCTATAAGGACGGCGCGCCTGAGCCCGAGCCCATGCCGGAGGGCACGCTCTATACCTGCCCTATGCATCCGGAAATCGTGCAGGAAGGCCCCGGAAGCTGCCCTAAATGCGGTATGGCGCTGGAGCCTATGGGCATCCCGAGCGCGGATGCTGGCCCTGATCCAGAGTTCATAGACTTCCGCCGCCGTTTCTGGATTGGCACGCTGTTGACCGTGCCGCTTTTCATCCTGGCCATGGCGCCATTCTTTGGGCTGGGCGCCATCCGTGAGGCGATTGGCGAACGCACTGCCGCTTGGACCGAATTCTTCCTCGCGACCCCTGTGGTACTCTGGAGCGGCTGGCCCTTCTTTGAACGCGGCGTGCAGTCCATTATCAACAAAAGCCTGAACATGTTTACCCTGATCGCCACAGGCACGGGCGCTGCTTATGCCTTCAGCACAGTCGCCGTGTTCGCCCCCGGTATCTTCCCCGCTGGTTTCCGCAGCGAAGACGGCCAGGTACATGTCTATTTCGAAGCCGGCGCTGTGATAGTGGTGCTGGTGCTGCTGGGGCAGTTGATGGAGCTTGGCGCCCGCAACCGCACCGGTGCCGCCATCCGCGCCCTTCTGGACCTTGCCGCCAAAACCGCGTGCGTTATCCGCGACGACGGCACGGAAGAGGAGATCCCACTTGAAGATGTGGCGGTGGGTAACCGCTTGCGCGTTCGCCCCGGCGAGAAAGTACCGGTGGACGGTCGCGTGCTTGAAGGCCGCTCTTCTGTAGACGAGTCCATGATCTCCGGCGAGCCTATCCCGGTTGAGAAATCTGAAGGCGATGCGCTCACAGGCGCCACCATCAATGGCACCGGCAGCCTGATCATGGAAGCGGAGCGCGTGGGCAAGGACACCATGCTGTCGCAGATCGTAGAGATGGTGGCGAACGCGCAAAGGAGCCGCGCACCAATCCAGAAGCTGGCCGACGCTGTCGCAGGCAAGTTCGTGCCAGCAGTGATCGCAGTCGCTATCTTGGCCTTTGTCGGCTGGTCGCTTTGGGGCCCCGCCCCAGCCTTCTCCTATGCGCTGATAGCGGCCGTCTCCGTGCTGATCATCGCCTGCCCCTGTGCGCTGGGCCTTGCCACGCCCATGTCGATCATGACAGCCACTGGCCGCGGTGCACAGGCAGGCGTATTGATCAAGAATGCCGAAGCGCTGGAGCGGTTTGCGAAAGTTGACACGCTGATTGTCGACAAAACAGGCACTCTGACAGTCGGAAAACCCGAACTACAGGCAGTTCTTACTGCAAGCGAATTCGATGAGGACGACATATTGATGCTGGCGGCGAGCCTTGAGCGCGGGTCCGAGCATCCGCTGGCAGACGCGATCGTACGCGGTGCCGAAGCACGTGACATCAAGCTTCAAAAGGCAACTGACTTTGACGCTGTCACCGGCAAAGGCGTCCGCGGCAAGGTAGACGGTAAATCAGTGGCCCTTGGTAATGCCAAGCTTCTTGAAGATATTAAAGTTGACGCTGGCCCGCTTGCCGACGAAGCAGACAGTCGCCGAGACCAGGGTGAAACCGTGATGTTCGTGGTGGTGGACGGTAAAGCTGCCGGGCTTATCTGTGTGGCTGACCCGGTGAAGGAAACAACCGCGGAAGCCCTGAAGGCACTCCATAAGGCCGGGCTGCAGGTGGTCATGGCCACCGGAGACAACGCCCGCACCGCGAAGGCCGTCGCCGAAAAGCTGGGCATTGACGACATCCGCGCCGATGTGCTGCCGGAAAACAAGGCTGCGCTGGTGAAGGAACTGCAGGAGCAAGGTTGCCGGGTGGCGATGGCGGGTGACGGCGTCAATGATGCGCCTGCGCTGGCGCAGGCTGACGTGGGCATCGCAATGGGCACGGGAGCCGATGTCGCCATTGAAAGCGCAGGCTTTACCCTGGTTAAAGGCGACCTCGTTGGCATTGTTAAAGCACGTACACTGGCAGTCGCCACCATGCGCAACATCAAGCAAAATCTGTTTTTCGCGCTTGTCTATAATGCGTCTGGCGTGCCGATTGCTGCTGGCGTTTTATACCCGTTCCTGGGCATGCTGATTTCGCCGATGTTTGCCGCAGCAGCCATGAGCCTGAGTTCGGTCTCCGTCATCACCAACGCCCTAAGGCTAAGGAGCGTCTCTCTTTAGCAGAGAACGGTAAATTTTTTGTAAGCAATTGAAAGAATTGCATTAATAGTCCGTCAACTTTCGTTTTCCATACTGGTCTCAGGTGCCATACTTAGGAGACGTAAAGTGAACGACTTCGAAAAACAGATGAAAGACTATCGCCTGACCACGGCGCATATCTATTATTTCCGGCCAGACTATGAACGGCTTTTGCAGGAATATGTCTGGCAGGAACTGGATATCGCGCCGCGTTTCCCGGTTCTCAGGAAATTCCTTGATTTCTGGGAAAAGAACCTGGACGGCAAGCTGCATAGCGTACGCGTGGCGTCACTGGAATTGATTAAGCCAGCCGAACTCAAGATGGCGGATACCCTGATCATCCACTGATAATTTGGCCCGTTTCGCAATTTTGTGATCACATTTTTGTCGCGCCAATGATATACCTTTAACAAATGACATTGTGGGAGGATTAAAATGTCGCGTTTTGTGATCTCAATTCTAGCAGGACTGAGCCTGACGACATCGCTGTATGCCAGCGACGATAGCATGACCAAACATCCGCAGAAGCTGTCCAAAGCGGAGATCGCCGGTGACATTTTCAAGGATAAACGCCTGGTGGTCATGACCCATGAAGGCGAAGACGGGCCTTACCAGACGGAAGATGTGGAAAATTTCCTGTCCACCGACAAGAAATTCGACAGCGGTATGTACCGTTCAGGGCCCGTGCGCATGACGCTTGAGCCTTACGGCGTGGATGAGTTCATGTATTTCCTCGAAGGCGGCGTGACGCTGACGTCTGAGGACGGAACGGTTACCGAAATCAAGGCAGGAGATGCTGTCACGATCGCCAAGGAGTGGCGCGGCACATGGGACACCAAGGGATACACCAAGATTTATGTGATCTATTCCCCTACCCCTATGGGCCAAGAATAAAAACCTATCACGGTGCGTCGGCCACCAGTTGGCGCACCGGATATCCTGCGAAGCTTTTGCATTCGTCCAGGACTGGCAGTGTGTTGAGCTTAACTACACCGATTTCAGCCCCAAGGATTTGATCGGACAGATTTCGAAGCTGTGCCATATCACGCACAACCACACGCAAGAGATAATCGAAGGTCGCGCCAAGCATATAGGCGGAGACAATCTCTTCCTTTGACGCGATATAGGCATCGAATTTCTTGAAATCTTCGGGGAAATGGCTCTCAAGCGTCACTTCCATGAAGGCTGACAATACGGGGCCAATCTTGTCCAGCGCTACATCGGCGCGGTAGTTTGTGACATAACCTTCCTCTTCCAACCGCCTTGTGCGTGTGAGGCAGGCGCTTGGAGACAAGGCAACTTTATCGGCGAGTTCCTGATTGGTGATACGACCATTTTCCTGGAGGCAGGCCAAAATATTCAGGTTGATCCGATCAAGCTTCATGCTTCTTTTTCTCCAGTGAGGGAGGGGCTGGCTCCATTCCGCAGTTCATGCGGCGTTTATGGCCATTTCCGCAATTTATGAGGTCCCTGCCCCTAACTTCACTATTTCATTCTGGCACGTCTATGGTTCCATAGAGCCAACAAAATCAATACAGGGTGAGCAAAATGCACGACATCGCGGGGCAAAGCCAGCAAAAGATTCACAAACAGAAGATTCTTCACCCGGCAACCTCAATTTACGCGCTGGAGGCAGATGGGCCGCGGAAAATCACGAGTGCGAAGGGCATTCACGTAACTGATGCCGACGGCCACACGGTGATTGACGGCATCGCAGGACTATGGTGTGCGGGTGTGGGACACGGCAGGACTGAAATTGCCGACGCAATGCGCCAAGCCGCCATAGATCTCGACTATTTTCACACGTTTGGCGGCCACACGAACCAAGCCCAGGAGCTGCTGGCCGAAGAACTGATAGCGATGGCGCCCGATGGTCTCAGCCATGTGTTCTTCGGTTGCTCGGGCTCCGACGCCAACGACACGCTCGTCAAGATCGCCTGGCAATATAATGCCATGCGCGGCAAGCCTGAAAAGCGCAAGGTGATATCGCGGTGGCAGGCCTATCACGGTACATCCATTTCCACCGCCAGCCTCACCGGCCTGAAAGGCTTCCATAGAGCTTTCGGCCTGCCGCTTGATTTCGTCAAACACACGGACTTCCCGCATTTCTATAGCCAGGCGATGGACGGTGAGAATGAGGCGGCCTTCACAGCAAGGCTGCTGCACCAGCTGGGACGCTTGATCGAAGAGGAAGGCGCAGACACCATCGCAGCCTTTATCGGCGAGCCGATCATGGGCGCCGGTGGCGTGATAACACCGCCGAAGGGCTACTGGCAGGGCGTTCAGGAAATCTGCCGCCGCCACGACATCCTGCTGATTGCCGATGAAGTTGTCTGCGGCTATGGGCGCACGGGCCGCAACTTCGGGTCTGACCTTTACGGCATAAAGCCCGATATGATGGCCACAGCCAAAGGCCTGACGGCCGGCACCTTCCCCATGTCCGCGGCCTTTATTAGCGAGGAAGTCCACAACGTAATGCGCGCGGCATCTAAGGAACTGGGCGGTTTTTCTCATGGCTATACCTATAGCGGACACCCAGTAGGTGCTGCGGTCGCGCTCAAGGTCCTTGAAATCATGAAGCGGGAAAAACTGGTCGAGAATGCGAGAGCCACCGGCGCCTATTTCCATGAGCAGTTGCGCGCGGCCTTCAACGGCCATCCCCATGTGGGAGAAATACGAGGCGCTGGCCTTTTGGCCGCCATCCAGCTAATGGCTGATGCGTCGACGAAAACCTTCCTGGACCCTGCTCGTAAACTGGCCGCAAAAATTTCGGAAGAATGCTATCGTCGCGGGCTGGTGATCCGTCCCCTGCCGACCATGAATTCGCTGGCCCTTTCGCCCCCGCTGACGGTATCACGCGATGACATCGACGCTATCATTGATATCGCGAAGGCCGGGATCGACAGTGTGATGGGCAAAGACGCCTGATCGCAGATACAGAAAAGGCGGGCCAAGCCCGCCTTTACCCGGTGCCTGAGCACCAAAATCTCGTCAAGAGCTACTCGAGCCCTGCAACATCCGCGTGGCTAAGCCCCAAGGCCTTCACAACACTATTGAAGAATTCAACCTCGAACGGGCTGACGCGACCATCCGCCTTGAGAACCTTGGCAAGGGCATCAACGATTGAGCAGCGATCCGCCGCATCAACCTTACCTGCCAGCTTGCCCAGAACCTTCTCGATCGAGCCTTCTTTATAGAGCGCGGAATTTGCCGCTACACGAATATCTTTTTCGCTAACGTCTTCGCCAACCGCTTCCTTCAGGATGGCTTGAACAGTTGAAACTTCAAGACCCGCAACATTGCTGTCCGCAGCGGTAGCGCGCGACAGGGTCATGAACAGAGCTTCACGGATAGCCTCTTTCTTTTCGGCCTCACTCAACTCTTTCCCGCGAAACAGCCCTGTAATGGTCTCTAGCTGCATTAGCGACATACTACCCCTCCGTATAAAAACCCTAATGAAATTACGTTTATGCGATACCAACCCAAATCGGCAAGCGGGTCAAGTACCATCATGGAATTTTGGCAAAAGCCCGACAAAAACCTTGATCCTGTCGAGCTTCCCTGAGACCTTTAGAGGAATCCGGGGTGCAAGAAAACAAAATACACATGCCTGACGGAAAATATATGCCTGTGTGACAAAATATATATCCACGCGGCGAAAATCTGATACTAGTGACAACGTGTTTTTTTTGATAACCAAGTATCTGTGTTTTTGAGTAAGCCCATAAGAATTAATGTGTTTTAGGAACACGAATAAGAATGACTTACACTTATGAATATCCCCATCCGGCGGTGACGACTGATATTGTCATCTTCACTGTTCGGGACGCCAAACTAAATCTTCTCCTGATCAAACGGGGGATGGATCCGCACAAGGGGTCCTGGGCTTTGCCCGGCGGCTTTGTCCGGATGGAGGAAAGCCTGGACGAATGTGCCAAACGGGAACTTGAGGAAGAAGCGGGCCTTTCCGACGTCTATCTCGAGCAACTCTATACATTCGGCAAACCGGGACGTGATCCGCGCGAACGTGTTATTAGTGTCGCCTATTATACATTGACGCCGTCGGAAGGCATGGAGTTGGCAGCCGGCACTGATGCTGAAGAAGCCCAGTGGTTCCCGATCGACAAGCTGCCCCAGCTTGCGTTTGACCATCAGGAAATCATTGAGGTTGCACGGGCCAGGCTTGCTGCGAAGATGGAATATTCCACCATCGGGCTGCAGTTCATGCCGGAAGAATTTACGCTTTCTCAGCTCCAGATTGTTTATGAGCAGGCTATTGGGCGGGAGCTTGACAAACGGAACTTCCGCAAGTGGATCCTGTCGCTGAAGCTGATTGAAGAAACTGGCAAAAAATTCTCGCGCGGTGCCCACAGGCCAGCAATGCTCTACCGGATCATTGATCCGAAGAGTGTCAAAATTATCCGTTAAACAAGACTTGAGGGGGGGCGGGGCGGAGACGCCGTTGAAACGGGCAGTTGACCGAACATAGTACTTACACAGCATTTGTGTCCTATAGCCACAAGGACGACAAATGGGCCAAGTGGCTATTGAAAGCCCTTGAGGCCTATCGTGTGCCCCGCCACCTGGTGGGAACTAAGGGCACCAATGGCATTGTCCCCGCCAAGCTGACACGGATTTTCCGTGACCGCGAGGAACTCGCAGCCGGCGCCTGCCTTGACGACAAGATTCAGGAAGCCCTGAAACAAAGCCAGACATTGCTTGTCGTATGCTCGCCTAATGCCGTTCATTCCTATGGCGTAAACCAGGAGATCGAGTTGTTCCGCAAAATGCGCGGAGACCAACATATTTTCTACATTATCCTGGACGGTGAGCCGCACGCGGCAGCGCGCGGCCTGGATCCTGAGCTCGAATGTTTCCCAAAAGCACTGATCAACCACGACATGAACACCACCACCGCCTATGGCGTTCCCTTGGCGGCCGATGCCCGCCCGGAGGGAGACGGCAGAAAGATGGCGCTTCTGAAGGTGGTGGCAGGCATCCTCGGTGTAAACCTTGACGGACTTGTGCGCCGCGACCTGCAGCGGCGCCAGAAACGCCTTTGGGGGTTTATGGGGCTGACAACGGCGGGCATGTTGCTGACAACAGCACTCGCCACCCAGGCCTACCTGGCGTCGCAGAGAGCCGAGGAAGCCCTTGCGCATGCACAGCGCCAGCAAGATGAAGCAGAAAGCTTGATTTCCTACATCGCGGATGACCTTGGCAGGCAACTGTGGCGGCGTGGCCATGCCGACATCCTCAAAGCCATGTCATCCCGCATCCTCGAGCATTATGACGGAATGAACAGCCCCGACATGGGGCCCTTGGAAGTCGCCCGCAAAGTTCGCGGCCTTGCCATGCTGGCCCGGACCCAGCTTTTCAAGGGCGATACATCAATCCTTGCGGACAGGGTCGAGGGCCTTCTCCGTGAGACGCTTGAAGTCGTTGAGAAGCACCCAGGCGAGATCATGGTGTATCAAACCCACATCGATACGCTGAAGCTCTTGAGCGATATTCGGCTGCTCGAGGGTCGATATGAGGAAGCCCAGAAGCTTGTAGAAGAACGGATCGCAACAGCCGAGAAAATGTACAGCTATCAGCCTGACAGGCACCCAGATGACAGGGCGGCCATCGCCCATGCATCGATCGATCTCGCGTGGGTCAAGGCGCATTATTTCCAGCAGATGGAAGAAGCGTACGAATTGATCAAGAAAGGTCTCGCCATCAGGATCGCGGTTGGACAGTTGCCCAGAAATGTGAACAGCTATTCCCGGCTTCAGAATGTTGGCGGCGGATATCATCATTTGTCGGCAATCCAGGAGATAACAGAACCCTTGCCAGTTGCGATCGCGTCCCGGCAAAAATGCCTAGATACATATCTGGAGCGCCAACAACTGACCCCGAACCACTTGATCTACCAGATGCTGCGCCTCCGTTTCCATAATGAAATGGCTGAATTGCTATTGCATGCAGGGCGCACTTCTGAGGCTCGTGAGTTTTTGGATATTGGCCAGAACGGCCTAAGGGAATTTCTGGAAAACGATCAGGAGAACTACCGGTACATCGTTATGGTGGGCCGGGCCGACCTGATCCGAGGTCAAATCATGCTGACGGAGGGCGAGTGGCAGATGGCCCAGGAGGCCTTCGCGAAAGCCATGGACCTAATGGCTGCCCAGTACAAAGCTTCCGTTGACTCCTTAGATGCCCGAAACTGGTTGTTGACAGCCAAAACACTCCATGCCGTTTCCATGGCCAAACAAGGACATGTTTTCGAGGCGGAACAACAGATGAACCTAGCGGCCCAGGAAGCCCACGATGTGCCGCACCGCCTGCTTCAGTCGATCTACGGCCGGAAAATGCTTTCAATTCAGACCAATGCACGGGCCGATCTTGCCGCCATGCAGGGCAACTTAACGCAGGCCCAAGCCCTCAGGACAGAGCTGATCAACCGACTGGGGGGCAAATGGCGCCAAAGTCACCCCGTCGTGCGCTTTGAGCTGATGAAAGCCTATTTGGGGCTAAAACAATATGAAGAAGCGGCGGAAATCGCAGAAAACCTGCTCAGCATAGGGTTTCGTCGAGCAGACTTTCTTCAGGCAAGTGAACAACTCGCACAGGCCCATCCTGGCTGGAAACCGGCAACAGCGCGGGACGTTTCTTGACCCAGACCCACTATAAAAAAAGCCCACCAAAAGGCGGGCTTTTGTATTCTATCGGCTATGAGCAGGTCTTAGCTAGACACCTTCAGAAGCTTCTTGCCAAGTTCCTGGCTGCGCTCCAGCACCATGTAGGATTGCATCAGGATTTCCATGGTATTGAAAGTTTGTGCTTCCGCTGCCAGATCGGCTTCAGAATCTTCGCCTGCAGCTGGCGCTACGCCAGACAGGGCAGACGCTGACATTTCTTCGATCTTGGCTTCAAATTCGCTTTGCACCTGTGCAAACACGCGGCTTGTTTCGCGCGTTCCGGCATAAAGGGACGCGAACTTTTCATCAGCGCCATTGTTTTCAACAAGACCCTGGTGACAGGCTTGAACCTCAGCGAATGCAGCAAGAACAGTACGGAACATGTCCGTTGTCGCAACGATTTGCTGATCGGCAGACATGTCTGCAGCGCCTTCAATGGCAGGAAGGCCGTCTTTGTAGGCGGCGATCGGTGCAAGACAGGTGCCTTCATAAGAAACGGACGCTGTATCACCGGCAAAAGCGCCAGTCGTGCCAACTGCGATCCCCATAACCAAAGCGGCCACACGGCCTTTACTGAACATCATGTTATCTCCCAACATTCCCATTAGTTTCCAATTCGCCCCACGAAGCCGGGATATTGCCTCAAATTTTAGTAAATTGCAATTTTACTTTGGTTAACCATAATCGCTGGCGGAAATCAGCCATGCCTTAAAAGTTTGGGGCCCAGGACATTGGTCCCGCGCCCCATCTTTATTATGCTGCAAGCTGTTCGTTCTGCCTAAGCATGAGATACTCGAAGGCCGCAAGCGAGGCCTTCGCACCTTCGCCCATGGCAATGACGATCTGCTTGTATGGTACGGTGGTGACGTCGCCACAGGCATAGATGCCTGGCTCTGACGTTTCACCCTTCTCGTTGATGATCACCTCGCCATACTGGGACAGCTCGACCACACCTTTGAGGAACCCACTGTTAGGCACAAGGCCGATCTGGATAAAGACGCCCGCTCCGTCCCAATGCTTCACATCACCGCTTTCGCGGTCCTGATAGTCAAGGCCGGTCACTTTGCCGCCCGAAGCCGTAATCTCTTTTGTCGCGGCATTCTTGATGATCGTGATGTTGTCACGCTTCATGGCTTCATTCACCAACACCTGATCTGCCTTCAATTCCGGCAGGAACTCAAACACGGTGACGGATTTGACAATCCCCGCAAGGTCAAGCGCCGCTTCGATGCCTGAGTTGCCACCGCCGATCACCGCCACATCCTTGCCCTTGAAGAAAGGACCATCGCAGTGCGGGCAATAGGCAACTCCCTGCCCCACGTTTTCTTCTTCGCCGGGCACGCCCAGTTTACGCCACTGGGCGCCCGTAGACACGATCAGCGTCCGGGTTTCAATCACCTCGCCAGACGTCAACGTCAATTTCTTGACCGGGCCCTTCTCTACACTTTCAACGCGCACATGCTCCTTCAGTGTCACATCATAATCGTTCAGGTGGGCCATCAGCGCGCCCGAGAGCTCCGGCCCAGTGGTCTTGGAGACGGAAATCAGGTTCTCAATCCCCATGGTGTCTTTCACCTGGCCGCCGAAGCGTTCCGCGATCATGGTCACCTTCAGGCCCTTGCGTGCGGCATAGATGGCGGCACTGACGCCCGCCGGACCACCGCCGACAACAGTTACGTCCTGTAGCGGCAGCTTTTCCAAAGGCTGGGCTTTGTTGTCCCTGATGCCGGGGTAAGCTTCCAGAAGCTTCGATATGATAACCGACGTGTCGATCTTTCCGGTCGCGAATGGCTTGCCGTTCAGCAGCACCGTCGGCACGCCCTGAATATTGTTTTCTGCTACCAGCTCTGGGTACAGACCACCATCGATCATCTCTGCACTGATAGCGTCGTTGATCGCGGCGAACTGATTGAGCGACTGCACCACATCCGGGCAGTTATGGCAGCTGAGGCTGACATAAACCTGGAAATCAAGCTTGTCTGCAATGCCTGAAATCAGCGACTTGAGCGTGTCATCCAGCTTGATGGGCGTGCCTGACAGGTGCAGGATCGCCAGCACGAGCGAGTTGAACTCATGCCCGCCGGGAATGCCCGAAAAACGCACACCGGTGTCTACACCGTCTCGCTCCAGCAGGAAGCTGATAGGGCTCCTGAGAAGGCCGTCCGTATCCCGCTCCTCAATCGAAAGCCGGTCAGAGGTCGACGCAATTGATGTCAGGAAGTCCTTTAGTTCCTGACGTTTCGCATGATCGCCGGTCTGCAGCACGAACGTGATGTCGCTTTGCATGTTGGCAGTGTAGCCCTTCAGGGCTTTTATAATGTCATTGGTCAGCATCAGTTTATTCCTGTCATCTGGGTTCGGGGGGAAGTGGCGCGCCGCGATTGGGGGGAGGATGCAGCGCGCCACAAAGCCTGCGGGGCGATCTGGGGTTAGATCTTGCCCACGAGGTCCAGGCTTGGGGTCAGAGTGCTTTGGCCTTCTTCCCAGGCCGCTGGGCATACTTCGCCGTCATTTGCCGCCACATACTGGGCAGCCTTGACTTTGCGCACCATGTCCTTGGCAGACCGGCCGATGCCCAGGTCGTGAATTTCCGCAACCTTGATGATGCCGTCTGGATCAGCCAGGAAGGTGCCGCGAAGGGCCTGGGCCGCTTCCTCGATCATCACGTCGAAACCGCGGGTCACAGCGCCTGTCGGGTCCCCCAGCATTGGGAATTTGATCTTGCCGATCGCATCGCTGCTGTCGTGCCAGGCTTTGTGGCAGAAGTGGGTGTCAGTTGACACAGCATATACTTCTACGCCAAGCCGCTGCAGCTCTTCATAGTGATTGGCCATGTCTTCCAGCTCGGTCGGGCACACGAAGGTGAAGTCTGCCGGGTAGAACAGGAAGATGGACCATTTGCCTTTCACGTCGGCATCTGTGATGGTTTTGAATTCGCCGTCATGGAAAGCTTCTACTTTGAACTCAGGGATGGATTTGTTGATCATTGCCATTGGATGTCTCCTCAAAAAAACTGTCAGCCGGTCTTGGCTGTTGAGAAAACAATAGCGATCCAAATTAAATCAATCCAATCGATTATTTTTCATTTTATAATCGATTTTTACGAATATTATAGTACTCGCGACTGACAGTGACAAGCAGGCGGGCACCAATCAAGACGCTGCGGTCTATCGACGAAAATACCGTCAGGGGGCACCGCGCAAACAGCTTTAGCCGTTGCAGCACAATAATCTGCAGCGCAGCAGTCAGATTTCAGCCAGGCATGGAGCCATACCTGAACAAGGTTTAAAGGCCAACCTGGCCAATCACTGCACCGGCTTGCTAACAGTATGCTGCCTTCGCCTGCAGGCGGCGCTTGTGCAGCAGAGGTTCCGTATAGCCGCTTGGCTGCTCGCGCCCCTTGAAAATCAAATCAGCGGCCGCCTTGAAGGCAATGCTGCTTTCAAAGTCTGGCGCCATAGGCCGGTAAGCATGGTCCCCCGCATTTTGCTTGTCAACAATGGCCGCCATGCGCTCCAGCGCTTCCATGACCTGCGCTTCGGTACAGATGCCGTGATGCAGCCAGTTGGCGACATGCTGGCTGGAAATCCGAAGCGTGGCCCGGTCTTCCATAAGGCCAACATTATTGATGTCCGGCACTTTGGAGCACCCTACCCCCTGGTCAACCCAGCGTACCACATAGCCCAGAATGCCTTGCGCGTTGTTATCCAGCTCACGCTGCACTTCGTCATCAGACAGATTGCGCCCGCGCAGAAGCGGCACGGTCAGGATGTCATCCAGGCTGGCGCGCGGTGCGCTGGCGAGTTCCCGCTGGCGGTCGGCCACGGACACCATGTGATAATGCTGAGCATGCAGCGTGGCGGCTGTCGGTGAAGGCACCCAGGCACAGTTGGCTCCCGCTTTTGGGTGACCGATCTTTTCCACCATCATCCTGGCCATCTCGTCTGGCATGGCCCACATGCCCTTACCAATTTGGGCTTTGCCCTGCAGACCACACTCCAGGCCAATATTCACATTCCAGGCCTCATAGGCCGCGATCCAGGGCTCGCCCTTGATGTCGCCCTTGGGCAGGAAGGCTGCCGCCTCCATGCTGGTATGAAGCTCGTCACCTGTGCGGTCCAGAAAGCCTGTGTTGATAAACACCAGGCGGTCTTTGACCGCGCGAATGCACTCTTTCAGATTTACTGTGGTGCGACGTTCTTCATCCATCACGCCGACCTTGATTGTGAAACGCTCCAGCCCGAGCATATCTTCAACCGCACCCATGATCTCATTGGTCAGCGCCACCTCTGCCGGGCCATGCATTTTCGGCTTCACTATGTAGATGCTGCCAGTGCGGCTATTGGCGTTATCGCCCTTCCTCGCAAGGTCATGAAGCGCACACAGGCTGGTCACCAATGCGTCCAGAAGGCCTTCGGAAATCTCGTTACCAGCTTCATCAAGAACCGCAGGCGTTGTCATCAGGTGACCGACATTGCGCACCAGCAGGAGGCTGCGGCCCGGCAGGGTCAAGCTGCCACCGTCCGGCGACGTGTAGACGCGGTCCTTGTTCAAGCGGCGCGTCATCTCCCTGCCGCCCTTGGTGAAGGTTTCGCAGAGGTCCCCTTTCATCAGGCCAAGCCAGTTGCGGTAAACGGTAGTTTTGTCTTCACCGTCCACGGCAGCGACAGAGTCTTCGCAGTCCTGGATGGTTGAGATGGCAGCCTCTAGCACAACATCTTTCACGCCAGCTTTAGAGGTAGCGCCAACCGGATGATCCCTGTCAATCTGGATATCAATGTGCAAGCCGTTGTTTTTAAGGAGGACAGAGGATGGCGCCTCAGCCGCCCCCTGATATCCGGCAAACTGGCCAGCGTCCGCAAGGCCGACAGTTTCGCCTGAAGTTGTTTCAGCCTTCAGGTTACCGGCTTCAACCTTGTATGCTGCCACGTCGGTGTGCTTGGCGCCCACCAGCGGCACCGCGTCATCCAGGAAAGCCGCTGCTTTTTCCATCACCACAGCGCCGCGTGCCGTGTTGTATTTGGCTGTTTTCTCTAGCCCCGGCGTCTCGGCGATCACGTCGGTGCCATAATAGGCGTCATAGAGGCTGCCCCAGCGCGCGTTGGCCGCATTCAGCGCGAAGCGGGCATTCATCACCGGTACGACCAACTGCGGCCCAGCAATAGTGGCGATCTCCGGATCTACATTCCGGGTTTCAATCTTGAAGGCCGGACCTTCTTCCTCCAAATAGCCGATGTCCTTGAGAAAGGTTTTATACTCAGCAAAATCATAATTCGGGCCGGCGTGATCTTTGTGCCAGGCGTCGATCTTGGCTTGAAGGGCGTCACGGTGCGCCAGAGCCTCTCTGGTTTTGGGACCGTAGGTTTTGGCGAGACCCGCGAGACCAGACCAGAAGGTTTGCGCATCAATGCCTGAGCCCGGCAGAGCCTCACTTTCAATAAAGCCGTGAAGCTCGCTCGCCACCAACAAGCCGTTCTCTTCAATCCAATCCGTCATTTCGATCACCCTCGCTCACATGCATCAAATCACTGATTACTATACTAAAATGTCTTCATGCATCCCGAATATTCGGTCCCTGACATGATAACTGCCGCCCCTCCCAGCTTCTGGAAAGGGCGGCAGTCGCGTCTTCCGGTTCAGCCGCTTAGCCGAATTGGTTCATCGTGTTGTCTTCGCCGGCTGCCTTTAGCGCAGCTTCGCCTGCGAAATATTCCTTGTGATCGTCGCCGATGTCCGAGCCAGCCATATTCTGGTGCTTCACGCAGGCAATGCCCTGGCGGATTTCTTCGCGTTGAACCTGCTTCACGTAGCCCAGCATTGCTTCTTCGCCGAAGTAACGCTTGGCCAGGTTGTCGGTCGACAGGGCAGCCGTGTGATAAGTCGGCAGCGTGATCAGGTGGTGGAAGATACCCGCCCGCTTGGAGCCGTCCCGCTGGAATGTGCGGATTTTCTCGTCCGCGGTTTCAGCCAGTTCAGTCTCGTCATAGTCAACGCTCATCAGGTTGGCACGGTCGTATGCGGATACATCCTTGCCTTCGGCTTCCCAGGCATCAAAAACCTGCTGGCGGAAGTTCAGTGTCCAGTTAAAGGATGGCGAATTGTTGTACACCAGCTTGGCGTTCGGGATCACCTCGCGGATGCGGTCAACCATGCCCGCAATCTGTTCAACGTGTGGCTTCTCGGTTTCGATCCACAGGAGATCAGCACCATTCTGAAGCGACGTGATACAGTCAAGAACACAGCGGTCTTCACCAGTGCCCGGCTTGAACTGGAACAGGTTGGAAGGCAGGCGCTTCGGACGCAGCAGCTTGCCGCCGCGGTTGATGACAACGTCGTTGCCCTTCAGGTCTTCGGCTGCCACTTCTTCACAGTCAAGGAAGCTGTTGTACTGGTCACCGATATCGCCTTCTTCCTTAGAGTAAGCAATTTGTTTGGTCAGGCCAGCACCAAGGCTGTCTGTGCGGGTTACAACGATGCCGTTGTCCACGCCCAACTCAAGGAAGGCATAGCGGCAAGCGCGAACCTTCGCGAGAAAGTCCTCGTGTGGAACCGTAACTTTGCCGTCCTGGTGACCACACTGCTTTTCGTCAGACACCTGGTTTTCGATCTGCAGCGCGCAGGCGCCGGCCTCGATCATCTTCTTCGCGAGCAAGTACGTCGCTTCCGCGTTACCAAAGCCGGCGTCAATGTCAGCGATGATCGGAACAACATGTGTCTGGAAGTTATCGATCTTGCCTTGAACTTCAGCCTCAAAGGCTTTGTCGCCGGCCTTGCGGGCAGCATCAAGCTCGCGGAAGTAACCGCCAAGTTCGCGGGCGTCAGCCTGTTTCAGGAAGGTGTACAACTCCTCGATCAGCGCTGGCACCGACGTTTTTTCGTGCATGCTCTGGTCTGGCAGCGGACCGAACTCAGAGCGGAGCGCCGCAACCATCCAGCCGGAAAGATAGAGGTAGCGGCCCTTGGTGGAACCAAAGTGCTTCTTGATGGAAATCATCTTTTGCTGACCAATGAAGCCGTGCCAGCAACCAAGCGACTGCGTGTAGTTTGCCGGATCGGCATCATAGGCCGCCATGTCCTTGCGCATGATGTCCGCCGTGTAACGGGCAATATCCAGACCAGTGTGGAACCGGTTCTGCGCACGCATACGGGCGACCGCCTCAGCGTCGATGCCATCCCAAGTGCCTTTAAAGCTGCTGATCAGCTCTTGAACGTCTTTGATCTCGTCCTGATAGCTCATGATCTTCTTCCCGTCTGTTTTGTCAAATGGCATCGCGTAATCTCCTCTGCACACTGTCAACCGCCCACTTGGATAGGGTGACTGATCTGCCTTGCACCGGTGATACGGGGGAAAAAACATTTTTGCACACCGCATTTAGTGAACTTGTAAATTCTTACAAAAGATTTTGTAATGTTGTAAGATTTGTAATATTACTTTTGTAATTACAGAGGCGAGCATGGCAAAAGAACGCAGCATATTCATGGGGCCACGCATCAGGCGGCTTCGGCGTGACCTGGGGTTGACGCAGGTTGGAATGGCCGAAGATCTTGACGTGTCGCCGTCCTATATCGCGCTTATTGAAAGCAACCAGCGGCCTGTGACCGCCTCCATGCTACTGAAACTTGCGGAGATTTACCGCACAGATATCGCGTCCCTCGCGCGCGGCGCGGGCGATGACTTCAATGCCCAGATCGCCGCCATCTTCAAGTCCCCCCTGTTTGCAGACCTGGACCTGTCACCCCTGGAAATACAGGACTTTGGCAGTACTTTCCCTGCCACTGCCGAGGCCGTTATCCGCCTTTACACAGCCTATCAGGAAGGCCAGATGGCGCTCGCGGACCAAACAGGGGGCGAAAGCACAGGCGGCCCAGACCCTGTTAGCGAAGCCCGGCGTTTCCTTGCCGCCCGCAAAAACTATTTTCTTGAGATCGATAGCAAGGCCGAAAGCCTGGCGCAGGAAGTCAAGCGGGTTGGCGGCTTTGAACAATATTTTGCAGATCAACGCTTTCGCGTACGCCGCCTACCCTCGGATGTAATGATGGGCTTTACCCGGCGTTTTGACACGCACCGCCGCGAGATCGTGCTGGATGAAGCGCTCGACGGCGCGAGCGCAAATTTCCAGCTCGCGCTCCAGGTTGCTTATAACGAGATGACGGAGGTCATCGACGACAGCCTTGCAGGCACACAGTTTGACACCGAGAGCGGCGAGAAGCTGACACGCCGGGCACTTGCAAGCTATGCGGCTGGTGCCATCATGATGCCCTATCATGCGTTCGCCAAGGCCGCCAAAACAAGGCTCTATGATATTGAAGCGCTCGGGCGACAGTTTGGCGCCAGCTTTGAACAGGTGGCCCACAGACTGACCACCCTGCAAAAGCCGGGGCAAGAAGGCGTGCCTTTCTTTTTCATCCGCGTGGATGCAGCCGGGAACGTGTCGAAACGGCTGGACGGTGCTGGCTTCCCCTTCGCGCGCCACGGCGGTTCCTGCCCGCTCTGGAGCGTGCATAGCGCCTTCAAGAAGCCTAGGGAGGTGATTACCCAGTGGGTTGAACTGCCTGATGGGGAGCGCTTCTTCTCAATCGTCCGCACCGTAACGGCAGGCGGCGGCGGATTTGGGCGGCCACAGATCGAGCGAGCCATCGCCCTTTGCTGCTCCTCGCAGCATGCTCACAAGCTGATTTACACGCAGGATACCGATATCTCTGCCGTGCAGCCCACGCCAATTGGCATTACCTGCCGCCTGTGTCATCGGGGCGACTGCCTGGCCCGCGCAGAGCCGCCGATCGGCCGCTCACTTCTGTCTGACGACTACCGCAGACCTTCCACACCATTCGGCTTGGTCGATCCATAGAAGCCGTAAGACCGTGGCTTAGAGCACTGCTACCTTGAGCATCCTGGCGATTTGCTTTTGTGGTCAGGCCTATTGCCTTCCTCGTCAGCTTCGCAAAGAATCTGGGCAAAACAGTCTCTTAGCCGTAAGCGATGATTTTCCCCCACGGCTATATGGAAGCCAGTGACGCTGCTCTCAATCGGGCTACTGTTCAAACGGGATGCAGGAATTCGTTGGTTTCGATGGCTTTGAGGGCGGCTTTGAGCGGCAGG
>Ga0209273_10000221_pt1 | contig 94339 bp, 76 predicted proteins | sample tdAd471_FD_187126 | JGI IMG/M metagenome (GOLD analysis project Ga0209273, IMG submission 187126) | Marine sediment microbial communities from the Atlantic coast under amendment with organic carbon and nitrate - tdAd47.1 (SPAdes)... | ecosystem: Environmental > Aquatic > Marine > Coastal >...
TTGGGTCGCAACTGCGGTTCTCGTGGCGGCTGCCGGACTGCTCAGACCCGACGCCTATCTGGTTGCACTCCCTCTCGGTATCGCATGTATGTGGGAGCTTCGCACTCGGGCGTGGCGACCGGCTGCGCGTGTGGGTGCTCGGCTACCGCGTCGAGACCCTCGAGGCGGCCTTCGGCGGTCCCGGCGCTCCGGGCGGCCCGATGCCCGGCATGCCTTCCGGCGGCCCTCGACCAGGAGGCCCTGGACGCCCCGGCCCCGGCGGTCGACCGGACCACCGCCGCGGGCGGCCTCAACCGCAACAACGACGCCGCGATCCGGAAGCCGAGCGCGAGGCAAAGATCCTGCGCGAGCGCTCTCGCGCCGCCGCCGCACCGCCCAAGGCGACCAACACGGAAATCGTCATCGCCGACGGCGCAACCGTCAAGGAACTTGGCGATAAGCTCGGCATCAAGCCGAACATCGTCATCAAGTCCTTGGTGGAGCGCGGCCTGTTCGCCACCATCAACCAGACGCTCGATCTGGAAACGATCAAGGATCTTTCGAAGTACTTCGGCGCCACCGTTGAAGAACTGTCGTTCGAGGAAGAAGCCGAACTCGGAGTCGACCTCACCGACGACAGCGCCGAGCAAGAAACGCGCGCGCCGATCGTGACCGTCATGGGTCACGTCGATCACGGCAAGACCTCGTTGCTCGACGCTTTGCGCGCCAGCAACGTAGCGGATCGCGAAGCCGGCGGCATCACGCAGGCGATCGGCGCCTCGGAGATCGAGCACGACGGCCGACGCATCGTCTTCATCGACACGCCGGGTCACGAAGCGTTCACTCGTATGCGCGCCCAAGGCGCGGGCGTCACCGACGTGGTCATCTTGGTCGTAGCGGCCGACGACGGCGTCATGCCTCAAACGCTCGAAGCCATGGACCATGCGAAGGCGGCCGGGGTGCCGATCGTCGTTGCCGTCAATAAGATTGACAAGGCGAATGCGCAACCGGATCGAGTCAAGCAGCAGTTGTCTGATCGCGGCTTAATGCCGGAAGATTGGGGCGGCGAGACGGTCTTCGTGAATGTTTCCGCGATCCAAAAGACCAACCTCGACCAACTCTTGGAGATGGTCTTGCTGACGGCCGACCTGAAGGAACTGAAGGCGAATCCGACGCGCTCGGCCATTGGCACGGTTCTCGAGTCGAAACTCGACCGCGGCCAGGGCCCCGTCGCCACCGTAATCGTTCAAAACGGCACTATGCGGGTCGGAGACGACTTCATTGTCGGGTCGGTTTTGGGCCGTGTTCGCGCTCTTATTGATGCGAGCGGCAACCAGGTGCAGGAAGCAGGCCCGTCCACGGCCGCCGTGGTCCTGGGCCTGGAGGGCGTGCCGCAGCCGGGCGACCAGTTAACAGTCGTCAGCGACACGGATCGCGCGAAGAAGATCGCCGAGTTCCGCGAGGAGAAAGAGCGTCGCGAAGCGATGGCCAAGTCTTCTCGGCTCTCTCTGGAGCAGTTCCAGGACAAGCTCAAGCGCGGCGAGGTTCAAGAACTGGCGGTCGTACTCAAGGCGGACGTACAGGGTTCTCTCGACGTCCTCGAGCAGACCCTCGGCAAGCTCAAGAACGACAAGGTCGAAGTGCAGGTTCTACGTTCCGGCGTCGGCGCTATTTCCGAGTCGGACGTGCTGTTCGCCATGGCGTCGAACGCGATCATCTACGGCTTCAACGTGCGCCCCGAGCGGAGCGCGTCGGTCATGGCCGATCGCGAGAAGATCGACATCCGCCTGCATACCGTTATCTACGAACTCGAGGACGAGCTCAAGAAAGCTCTCACCGGTCTGCTGGCTCCGGTCATCAAGGAAGAGACGGAAGGACGTGCTCAGGTACGCGAAGTCTTCAGCGTCTCGAAGATCGGTACCGTTGCTGGTTGCGTTCTCGAAGAGGGCAAAGCGACCGGCAAGTCCTGGGCGCGCCTCTACCGCGACAACGTCGTGGTTCATACCGGCAAGCTGGGCTCGCTCAAGCGATTCAAGGACGACGTCAGTGAAGTGCGTGCGGGTCAAGAGTGCGGCATGACCCTGGCGAACTACAACGACATCAAGCAAGGCGATGAGATCGAACTCTTCAAGAAGGTTGAAGTCGCCCAAGAGCTGGTCCTGTAGGCTAAGACGGTCGTGCTGGCCGTCGCCCTTCTAACGCTCGATCTCCGGATCGTGGACTCCCGATCTCTTAAGGACCGCCGACAAGTCGTGCGGTCCTTGAAAGATCGCTTGCGTAAACGCTTCAACGTCTCTGTCGCCGAAACCGATTTTCAGAATCGCATTGGGAGCGCGGAGATTTCCGTTGCGACAGTGGCGGCACAACCCGGCGACGCCGAGCGGCTGCTTGAAGAGGTGGAGCGAGCGGCCGGAGAATGGCTCGGCCGCGATCTAGAGTCGGCATCGATCGAGATCCTGACCGCACCGCTCACGTCTGAGAAACTATCCCAATGAAAGGCTTTCGCAGAGACCGCACCGCGGAGCAGATTCGCCGCGAACTGATCTCGATCCTCGACAACGAGGCGGGCGACCTGCGCCCCGAGGGCATCTATCTCTCCAAGGTCGAGCTGTCTCCCGACTACGCCTACGCCAGGATCCTAGTGACTCCGTCGATCGTGGGGGAGACGCTGGACGAGAAGGCGGTTCTCAAGCCTCTCAAGCAGCTCGGTCCTCAGCTGCGCAACGCCCTGGCACGGCGGATCAAGCTCCGACGCATCCCCGAACTCGACTTTCGGCTCGACAAGGGAAAGCTCAATCAAGAACGGATCGAAACGCTGTTGGAGCGCATCAAGAAACGCTCCAAAGGCTCCGGAACTGCTTCCTTGCTCCTTCTGCTGCTGTGCTGTTCCGGCCTTTCCGCTGAGCAAGCCGAATGGACTCGATTTGAAGCCGAGGCCCAGGCGATGGGAACGTCGTTCCGGATCGCGGCCTATGGGCCCGAGAAGCGCAAGCTGGCCGGCGCGACATTCGCAGCATTCGATGAAGCGCGTCGCATCGATGCGCTGATCAGCAACTATCAGCCCGAGAGCGAACTCTCCCGCGTCAACGCGTCGGCCGAGGATCGCCCGGTCGCGGTTTCAGAGGAGCTCGGCGATCTGCTGGCCGTCTCGCTGGATGCAGCCCGACGCAGCGAGGGAGCTTTCGACCTCACAGTCGGCCCGCTCATGAGAGTGTGGGGTTTCTACAAAGGCTCCGGGGCGCTGCCGGGAGACCGAGCCGTACGGCGAGCCGTCGACCGCGTCGGATACCAACACGTCGAGCTTTCCGCCGACCGGCGCTCCGTCCGGTTCACGCAGGACGGCGTGGAACTCGATCCTGGCGGTATCGGCAAGGGGTACGCCGTCGACCGCATGGTCGGCCTCCTGCGGCGATACGGCGTGGAATCAGCGATGATCTCCGCCGGCACGTCAACGCTCTACGCTCTGGGAGCGCCGCCCGACGAACCCCGGGGTTGGCGGGTGGAACTGCAGTCTCCCGAGGCCCCCGACTCCGCCGCGGACACCGTATTCCTGCAAGACGAGTCGCTTTCGACCTCGGGATCCTACGAAAAGTTCTTCGAGGTCGACGGCCGCCGCTACTGCCACATCATGGATCCGCGCACGGGTCGGCCGGTCGAGGGCACGGCGGCCGTCTCCGTGCGATCCCAGTCAGCATTGGAAAGCGAAATTTGGACGACGGCGCTGTTCGTGCTCGGCAAGACCCGGGCGACTCGTTTATCGCCCGCCGGCGCGTCCGTCTTCTTCTGCGAGACGGGCGGCGAGTGTACCTGGCTCAGCCGCTAGACCGTCGAGGACGGAGCCCCCAGCAGCGCGGCAACCTCTTTCGATCGGACGAAGTCAACGGGGCGATCGCCGTCGACGTCTTCCTTGAGAGGATCGGCCCCAGCCTCCAAGAGCAACCGAACCGCTCCATCCTCGTCCGCCGCAACGGCTGCGTGCAGCGCGGTCTCACCCGTCGAATTCAGATCCGCAGGCACGCCGGACTTCAGCAGGAACTCGAGCGCCTCCTCGCAGCCGTATTGAGCAGCGTCCCGTAGCGGATGGTCGCCAGTCGAGGCGATCACCGCAGGGTCCGCGCCGGCCTCGCAGAGCAGGCGCAAGAGGCGCACTGAGGCCCCCGGATCTTGGTGGAAGGGAACCAGGTGGATGAGATCATCGCCGAGAGGGCGGGCCGCCCCCGGATCGACGCCGCTCGCCAGTAACAGCCGGGCGCTCTCGACCGCCGCGCATTCCACCGCGTGCGCCAGCGCGTCGTAACCCGCTTGATCGCAAACCTCGGGAACGCACTCCGGCCGACCGAGACTCCATTCGACCGCGTCGACTTCCCCGCTCCGGGCCGCGAGCATGAGAGCCGTGCGCCCCGCGGCGCCGAGAACACTCCCGTCCGCTCCCCAGATCGTCAGTGTTTCTGCCGCTTGAGCATCCCCGACACTCAACGCGAGCAGGAGCGGCGTGCGCCCGGCGCGGTCGCGCTTCTCCAGATCAATCCCCCCGAAACGTTCTTGTTGGAGTAGAGTCTTGCCGAGTGCGATTTCGCAATGTAGCGTTGTCCAGCCGGCTGAGTGCGGATCGACACCGGAGTCCAGCAGGATTCGGACGATGTCGCGGCGCCCTCTGCCGGCGGCAACGCCCAAGGGAGATTCCCTGAACTCGCTGGCGGCGTGCGGGTCCACGCCCTTCCCGATCAGATAGTGGATGATGCCGGGCGCCTCGGCCGACGGATTGAAGGCGGCATGGAGGACGGCCGTGTATCCGCCGGAGCTCTTCTTGTGAAGGCTGGCTCCCCGCTCAACGAGTCGACGCACCTTGTCGAGGGTTCCGTGCCTCGCCGCAAGATGCAGCGCACTACAGCCCAGTGCGGAGGTACGATAGTCAATCTCCGCGCCATGGTCCAGAACGAGGTCGATCATCTCCGCCTTAGCATGGGGACTGACGGCGGCCTGACCCAAGAGGGTCTCGGAATCTCGACTCGGATAGATGCCGTTCGCATCGGTGCCGACTCCCAGCTCGGCCTGGGCCGGGTCGACTTCTCCCCGGCGAACATGTCGAAGGATCTGCACGAATGTTCACTCTAGTCCCAACGCAAAAAGGGCGGACCCGAAGGCCCGCCCTTCCAAGGCCGCTTGTGCGGCGGAGAACTACGCGGTCGAGGCGGCGGTGACAACCGAAGCCATCTTCGAGAAGATAACCGAGATGTTGTCGGAGATACCCGGCAGAATGGCGCCCGCGGCGACGGCGATGAAGCCGGCCAACAGAGCATATTCGACCATATCCTGACCCTTTTGGTCCTTGACCAAACGGACGAGCAGTTGCTGCAGTTTGAGCTTAAGCATTGTTTCCTTTCTCCCTCTTCTAATTAAGTGATCACTGACTACGAAGCTGAACACCGACTCCATGTTTGTCTGGGCGTCTCGAATTCCAGGATCTAATGGAGTCGAGAAAAGCGTCCATAGGATGTTGGTACCGATTCCGGTCCCAGGCGTTCACATTAGGCGGCCTCTAAAGTCCCTGCTGTGAGGCGTGAAACTCTCGAAGCCCTCCGGAGGACTCCGGTCGGCAGCGGCGAACCCCTGCCGACCGGAAACTTTGCGACTAGGCGGTGGAGGCGGCGGTGACAACCGAAGCCATCTTGGAGAAGATGACCGAGATGTTGTCGGAGATGCCCGGCAAGATGGCGCCCGCGGCGACGGCGATGAAGCCGGCCAACAGAGCGTACTCGACCATGTCCTGGCCTTTTTGGTCCTTGACCAAACGAACAAGCAGTTGCTGCAATTTGAGTTTGAGCATGTCTTTCCTTTCTCTCCCGTCTAGTAAACCTTGATGAGTGTTGGCTCTTGCCGCCCCTCTGATGCCCCAATCATGGGTCAAGGCCGTCCTGGTCGGCTATGGGTGTCTAGTACCCTTTTTGAGTGGGGATAACCTTCTATTACCCCGTAGGAAAACGGTAGTATGCCCTTGGAATACGGACTCCTGCGGGTCCGCATACGAACGCCTTATGCCATTGAAAACAAAGAGGAAGGTGCGCCTTCACGGTCGCCCATTGATGTTGATACTGTCCCTCTCGGCCCGGTACGATCGACTAGGAAAAGCCCTTGTCTGTCGCAAAAAAGAGGGAATTCAGTCGCCCGAGGAGAGCTGAACCAGTCCGTTTGAGGAGCCGGAGTCCGGGTGCTGGGGTCCGCGGAAGAAATCGAAGGCGGAAACCTTGTGGACACAGGAGACCGTGCACATGGGAGCGCAGCCTTTTTCGGTCGAATACGCCCGACGGACGTCTGCCGGCGTGTACTCGGCGAGAGGCGTCCCGGGGTATCCGCGCTGCTGGGAGCAGTAGTGGACCAGGCCATGCTCGCAGATATAGAGGTATCGTGCGCCGGCTCGACACTTCCAATCGTTCGGTTTGCCGTTGGCGATGTTCTCTTGGAAGAAATTGAGCCGCCCGTAGGAGGACTTGGCCAGCTTCTGAATCCGATCGTAGACCGACCGCTCTTCCGGCTCCAGCGGCTTTAGCTGCCCTTCGCCGTCGTGGATGATGCCCACGGTCGAGCTGAACCCCAGATCAATCGCCCGCCTGGCGATCTTGTAGGCGTCTTCCGGATTCTCGATCCCGCCGCCCACCACCGAGTTGATGTTGACGTGGAAGTCCGCGTATTGCGCCATCCACTCCAGCTTCTTGTCCAGCACCTTGAGCGACTTCTTAGAAACCTCGTCCGGATTCACGTTGTCGATCGAGATCTGGACGTGCTCCAGCCCGGCGTCGTTCAGGCTCTTGATCCGGTCGGGAACCATGAAGTACCCGTTCGTGATCAGGCTCGCAATCGCGCCGCGCCTGCGAACGTGGGCGAGCAGGTCTTCCAGTTCAGGATGGATGAGCGGTTCCCCGCCGCTCATGGTGATGATCATGGTCCCCAGGTCGGCGAGCTTGTCGACGCGCGCCTTGAGTTCGTCGATGGGGACCGGATTCGAGACCTTGTCGTACTCGTTGCAGTACGCGCAGGCGATGTTGCAGCGCCGCGTGGGAATCATCTGCGCCAACACCGGACGATGCTTCTGGAGCAACCCGAGAGCGACCATTTTGGTCTCCCGGAGCGAGCGGTGCATGGCCAGGCGTCGGCGGCGGAGGCGGGTCCGGAAGTCAGGGGTGTAGGCGAGTTCCGGCATGGAGGGGGGGGGCAGGCGGAGCGAACTCCCAGTATATCGGGTTTCGGGAGGATCTCTCGGGGCGACGAACAGGGACGAAAGGGCCAGGACCGAAGTGCGCTGAGAGATCCCAACTTCATGCTGTGGCTCGCGGACAGAGCGAGCTTCCTGTCGGCCTACTGGAGCAGAAACGGGCCTGTTGGGCCGGAAAGCGGTCGGAGAGTCCCGCAGACGACGAAGTAGACACTTTGTCGAGAGGTGTTCACGCATGCCCCCTGCGCGGATGGGGCAAGAAGGGCCCCTCTCCGCCACTTCCTTAGCGCGCCGCCAGGGGCGAGAACGGTTTTCCTCACCACCGATCGCCCTTGTGTGCGAATGCCACCGCCGCATCCGAAGGCTTTCAGCAAGCGAACTCAGCACGTCGCGAGCCCCAAGAATCGCTGTTCAACACAACGCTCGTTTGCAGCAGCTATCCGTTGGCAAGCTCCTGAGCGCTAGAATCGATGCATCTTGGTCGGCAGCACCATCAACCACTACAAGATCCTCGAGAAACTCGGCGAGGGCGGCATGGGCGTGGTCTATAAGGCGGAAGACGCCAAGCTCGGACGCTCGGTCGCGCTCAAATTCCTCGCGCCACATCTACTGAAGGACGATGACTCACGCCAACGCTTCGAGCGGGAGGCCCGGGCGGCCGCCGCCCTTGACCATCCGAGTATCTGCACGGTTTACGAAATCGACGAAGCCGACGGCAAAGCGTTCATCGCGCTGGCCTACCTTGACGGTCAAACTCTGAGCGGAAAGATCGCCGAGGGCCCGCTGAAGCTCAAGGAAGCGCTGTCGCTGGCTTCGCAGCTGGCCGAAGGACTCGGGGCCGCGCACGAGTAAGGGATCGTGCATCGCGACCTGAAGCCCGACAACGTGATGCTGCTCAAGGGCTCACGCGGGTTGGCCAAGATCATGGACTTCGGCTTGGCGCAGTTGGCGGGCGCCTCGAAGCTCACTCAGGCGGGGACAACGCTGGGCACGATGTCGTACATGTCGCCCGAGCAAGCCGAGGGCGGCGAAGTCGACCGCCGTTCAGACATTTGGTCCCTCGGCGTGATGCTCTACGAAATGGTTGCCGGGCAGCCGCCGTTCCGGGGCGACTTTGACCAGGCCGTCGTGTATTCGATCCTCAATGAAGCGCCCGAACCGCTCACGGCTGTCCGCACGGGCGTACCCAAGGAACTCGAGCGGATTGTCGGCAAATGTCTAGCGAAGAGCGCTGACCAGCGCTACCAAAACGTTGAGGATCTGCTGGTCGATCTCAGCAGTTTGAGCGATCAGCTGCGGACCGAGGGTAGTCGAGTAGCGCCGGTCGCACAAGCAAGCGCCGCTCGGCCCAGACGACCGGACTCTGGGCTTCGAAAGTACGCGACCGGCGCGGTCGCTGTGTTGGCTTTGGCGGCGCTGGTATGGGCGCTGCGCAAGCCGCTCCCCCAGCCGGAGTCGGCCATTGAGCCCCTTCACGCGGTCAATCTCACGTCTTACCCAGGGTCGGAATCAGACCCCAGCTTCTCGCCCGACGGCGAACAGATAGCATTCTCTTGGGATGGTCCCGAAGGCAACAACCAAGACATTTACGTGAAGGGCCTAGGCACGGACGAGCCTCGGCGATTGACCTCCGACCCACGACCTGATTTGGGCTCGGCTTGGTCGCCTGACGGCAGGTCGATCGTTTGGCTGCGGGCCGTCCCGCTGGACGGCGAGACCTCTTACGAGATCGTGCAGGCCCCTGTCGTAGGCGGATCCGAGCGTGTTTGGGGCGCAGTGGCTCGGTACACAAACCGTTTGCCCAGACCCGTTCTGACCTGGACGCCTGACAGCCAGGCACTGGTTGTCCGAGACCGCAACCCGGAAAGCGGGCGGATGGCCCTGTTTGTGCTTTCAACAGACGGCTCTAAGCGTCGTCTGACGTCGCCCCCCGAGCCCTTCGACGATAGCGCGCCGGCGTTCTCTCCCGACGGACGAACGTTGGCGTTCGTTCGCGCCCGAGGCTTGTATCGCCACGACGTCTACACGCTCGAACTGACCGAAGAGTGGAAACCACTGGGTGAACCTCGCCGGCTGACCCACGACGACGATCTGGCGGCCGGCCTGAGTTGGGCGCCGGACGGCCGCAGCCTCGTCTATTCGGCGGGCCTTCCTGCCCGGACAGAGCTCTGGCGGCTGCCGCTAACGTCCCAGGCCCCTTCCCGCCGGCGCCTGGGACTGCGTGCACAAGCCTGGAATTCGACGGCCGTCGCCCGCGCTGGCGGTCGTCTGGTTTTCGTTCAGGGCAGGGTCGATGTGAACATCCATATGCTCACTCTGCGACCCGGCGACACGGAGAGATTGCGGCCGCAGCGCATCGTGGCTTCTTCCCGTCTTGACTACAACCCTCAGTTCTCGCCGGATGGCGCGCGCATGGCGTTCTCGTCAAATCGCAGCGGCGAAGAAACGAGCATCTACATCGCCGACGCCGACGGCTCGAACGTCGAGCTTCTCTACGGGAGCCCAACAGCGCACTCGGGAACGCCCCGCTGGTCCCCGGACGGACAACGGGTTGCCTTCGACTCGAACCTCGACGGCAATTCCAACATCTTCGTGATCAGCGCGAATGGCGGGAACCCTCTGCAACTGACATCGAATCCGGCGAACGACGTGATCCCCAGTTGGTCCCATGACGGGGAGTGGGTCTATTTCAGCTCCAACCGCAGCGGCAGGCCGGAGGTCTGGAAGAAGCGCTTGGGAGGCGATGAATCCGTCCAAGTGACCACCGGCGGAGGCGGGGTGGCGTTCGAGTCGCCCGACGGGAAGTACCTGTACTACCTCAGGGCCAACTTGGGCGGACCGCTGTACCGCATGCCCGCACAGGGCGGTGACGAGGAACTAGTCGTTGAGTCGGTGGGTTCCCGCCAGGTCGCGGTGAACGAAGACGGCGTCTATTTCATCTCAGAGGCGAAAGCCGTCTCGGCGGCAGAGAACGATACGCAGCGCTACCGCATCGGAAGATACGATCCGCAGACCGGAGCGGTCGAAACGGTTGTCCTTCTGCCGGAAGGCGGAAGGCCCTATGTCGGGTTTTCCGTATCACAGGCGACCGGTGCGGCCGCCTACGCTCAGGTCGACCGTGAAGAAAGCGATTTGATGCTGGTGGAGGACTTCGAGTAAGGCCAGCAAAGAACGTTTGGCAGGTCACTCCGACCGCCTTCAACGACTCCGTGAAGGGCCAAGTCTCACGGCCCCAAGCACGTTAGCCTCGTCTGTCGCTAGCCGGCAGAATATCGCAGTCCCTCATTCCGCCCTCTTCCAGGTTGGTCGCGTCCACCAAATACAGATCCCTGGCACGCCGGAGAGGACCCGCCGACCCGATACCCGCCTGCCAGCACAGCGCCGGGTGGGAATCATCTGCGCCAAGACCGGCCGGCGCCTTTGGAGCAGCCCGAGCGCGACCATCTTGATCTCCCCGAGCGAGCGGTGCATGGCCAATCGTCGGGGGAGTCAGGTCCGAAAGTCAGCGACTAAGGCGGGTTCGGGCATGGAGGGAGCCAGGCGGAGCGAACTCCCGGCATATCAAGTTTCGGGAGTCTCTGGGTGCGGCGAACAACGCGGAAAGGGGCGAGCGCCCTGCTGAGCGAGACCGCATGCTACCGCCAACCGGACATTTCGGAAGTCGCACTCAGTAGTTTGGTGGTGAGAACGCGATATCCCGACAGGAACTGGACGATTCCACCTAAGTCTTGCCAGCTGTGTCCGTTCAGCCAGGCCCACGAGTACCGAGTATGGATCATCGTCCAGAGTAAATCGTCCCTAGCGGCGTGCGAACAACAGCTCGAAAGGAGGCGCTTTATGGCATGCTGTGGCTTGGTAGAGAGCCACGGGTCGAGACCGCGCCTCCCAGTAGGCTTGGTAGCCAGACGTGCCTCGACTCTGCGGTATTGGAAAACCGCGTCAGGCTCCCGATCTGACAAGTCGGCGCTGGCGAACAGTATCGGTGCTCTAGTGCACTCTCAGGCAGACGCATCATCGAGGCTATGCGAAAAGGGTTCACCAGAAGACCGCCAGCGCTAGTGGATGAGCCAGCGCCGCTCATCAAGAACTACATCACGCCGGGCGGCCTGCAGCGCCTCAGGGATGAGCTCCAGTTTCTGCTCACCAAGGAACGCCCGGCTGTGACGAAGGTGGTCTCTTGGGCCGCCAGCAACGGCGATCGCAGCGAGAACGCAGACTATCAGTACAGCAAGCGTCGGCTGCGCCAGATCGATAGCCGTCTACGCTTTCTCACCAAGCGAATCCATGCCGCGGAAGTGGTTGACCCGGAGATTCCGAGAACGGGGCAGGCGGCAGAGAGGGCGTTCTTCGGAGCGACTGTGCGCTATGCCGATGCCGCTGGAACGGAGCGAACGGTGAGCATCGTGGGAGCCGACGAGGTTGATCTCAACCGCAACCACATTAGTTGGGTGTCGCCCTTGGGACGTGCGTTGATGAAGGCGACCGAGGGCGATCGAGTCGTTCTCAAAGCGCCTGGCGGCAAGACATACCTAACCGTGCTGGAAGTGTATTACCAGCGCATCTCAGTGGAAACCTTCCAGGAACCGCTAGGAGCCGAAGCCTCAGCAGAGAGACCGCACCCAGCCCATCAACCGGATGACGGCTAGACGGGCGGGGTGGTTGGCGTGCTGGGACCGAGGGCCTGGGCCTTGGAGTGCGGGTACGGCTATTGCTCTGACGTCTCGCAAGGCGCCATGCCGACCGCCCCGCCGGAGATCACTGTCTCGCAGAGCTTGGCATCTGCGCCCATCGCATCTCCGAACTCCGAATAAGGCACGGGCTGCCCGAAAACCGGAGGATCGTTTCCATGTCTAGCGACATGCGCTGAATCTGGTTGAAAAACTCCTCAGAGGATGTCCGACGGAATCAGCTCGTGGACGAGGTCATCGGTGATGAAAATGGTTGCTTCCATCTAGGTCTCTCGGCACTTCCGCTATTGGGGAGTGTCGGAAACGGTCCGCAAATATCCGAAGGTCCGACGAACGGAATCTCAGCAACGCGACATCCGAATAGTGCTTATCTCGCTAATTGCGTGGCCGAGCCAGGCCTCGGGAAGAATCCGGGCTGCCAAAACCCGGCAGACTAGGCCCTATCGCAGATACACTGTCTCGCCGCCCAAGATCGTTTCCAGCACCTGAATCTCCCGGATCTCGTCTTCTGGGCATTCCAGAAGGTCCCGATCGATCACGGCGAAGTCGGCGTACTTGCCGGCCTCGATCGAACCCTTTATGTCCTCTTCAAAAGAAAGATAGGCAGCGTTGGTCGTCCACATCTGGAGAGCCTGTTGGCGGGTCAACCGCTCCTCCGGGTTGAAGACCTCGCCGGAAGCCGTCTCCCGGGTAATGACCATCCACATTCCAAAGAACGGGTTATAAGGATTGATCGCGTCGATCGAATCGAACTTGATCATGTGATCCGACCCGCCCGCAACGACCACGCCCGCGTCAAAGATCGACTTGTAGGGGTGGAATGTCTTCATGCGCGCCGGGCCCAAGACCTTCGACAGGGCCGGACCGTCGTGGTGGTACCAAGCCGGCTGCATGTCCATCACGATTCCCAGCTCGCGCACACGCTCGACGGCGCTAGCGTCCGGGAAGTTCGCGTGAGTCAGCGTGAATCGCCGGTCGGCAATCGACGTCTCGCGGTCGACCGCCTCGTAGGCGTCGATCAGAGCGTCGGTCGAAGCGCCGCCGGTTGTGTGCGCCGTCATTTGCCAACCCAGGTCGTAGGCCAGACGCGCAATCGCCTGAATCTTCTCCGGCTCCACCCGCAAGACGCCCCGGTAGTCGGGATCAGAGAAGCCGTAGACCTCTGTATGAGGCCCATAGGGCGCGCGCAGGTACGCGGTGCCGATCAAAATGCCGCCATCCAAGAAGATCTTCAGACTGCCCATGCGCATCATGTCGTCGCCAAAACCCGTCACGGGGCCGAGCGCGCGCAGTTCACGCTCGATCTCCTCCATCGGCCGCTCGGCGTTGATCGTGCGCGTCAGGTAGGTGCGCAACTTCAGCCCGCCGTCGCTCCACAAACGCTGATAGACGGCCAAGCGATCGGCGCCTAAGGACCGATCGATGACGCTGGTCAGGCCCACCTGCAAGTACGCCTGCTGCATGCGAACGAGCGCTTGGCGCATGTCGTCGGCGGAAAAGCTGCGACTGGCCAGCAGCGGCGAGACCAGCCGCCGCGCGCCCAGTACGAGGCCGGTGGGATCCCCGGCTTCGTCGCGAATAATCTTTCCGTCCGGCGGCTCGGGCGTCTCTCGAGTGATTTCGGCCCGGGCCAAGGCGGCGGAGTTGAGAGCGGACGCGTAGCCGTTATCCAGCATGACGGGCCGCGAGCCCGACCATGCGTCGATCTCCTGGCGCGTCGGATAGCGGCGTTCCGCTAGTCGCGTGGAGTAAACCTTCGGCACAAAGACTAAACCTTCGGATTCGGCGACCTGCTCTTCCACGTGCGCCTTCAGCTCCGCAAAGCTGCGCATCACCGGGATCTCTTCATCGAGTTCGGCCAGCGCGGCGGAAATTGGGTGGACGTGCGAATCGATCAGCCCCGGCAAAACCGTGCGGCCGCCCATGTCGACCTGCTTCGTGGCCGGGCCGATCGTCCGCCCGACCTCTTGCGTCGTACCCACTGCGCGGATGCGGTCACCGGTAATCGAAACAGCTTCCGCGACGGGCCGATCCGAGTCCATCGTGATGAAGTTCGCGTTGTAGAGCAACAAGTCGGCGCGGCCGGAGGGAACCTCTCGACGCGGCGGGAACACCTGAGCGGCCAGAGCAGTGGAGAGGAGGAAAATCAGGGCGAGACGCATCGCCGGTCAGGATAACAGCGGCGACCTTGACGGTCATAGCGGAGAAGCGTTCCAATTGAGAGTTCCGACCGCGAGAATACGAGACGTACATGGCCACGCAACAAGAACAACAACAGTCACTCGTCGAACGCCTGATGGGCGCCTGCGGCGGTTCCTACAAGCCCGAAGAACGCCGCAAGTTCTTCATCTCCGGCCCCCAATGGGCGGGCGCCTACGAGGGACACGCCCTCTTCCACGCCGCCACCCGCGAGCCCACCGACTTCGAAGAGGTGATCCGCAAGCTCGGCGAGATTGGCGTCGCCTACTGGACGACGCACGACACCGACGTGATTCCCACCGACGACCTGCTGGTCGACAAGCAGTGGGAGACCGTCGCCGCCATCAAGAAGGCTCTGGAAGACAACGACGTCCGTTGCTCGATGGTCACCACCGAGACCTTCCATCACCCGGTCTTCGCCGGCTCGCCCGCCGCCGAAGCGCCCGAAGTTCGTGAGTACGCCGCCAAGCGCCTCGCCAATACGGTCGAAATCGGACACGAACTCGGTGCGCAGTTCGCCGTCTACTGGCCCGGGACTCTCGGCTATATGGTCCAGGGCGCAATCGAGGAAACCGAGACCCTGCGCTGGTTCGCAGACGGGCTCAACGCAGCCTGCGAGCGCGACATTCAAGTAGCCAAGGACAAGGGCCGCTCAACGCTCAAGCATTGCCTGGAAGCCAAGCCCTTTGAGCCGCAAGCGCAGATCATCCTGCCCTCTTCGGACGCCATGATGGCGTTTATCAGCTCGGGGCTGCTCACCCATCCGGAGATGGTCGGCCTGAACCCCGAGTATCTTCACGAGTTGATGTGGGGCGGCGCCGCGCGGGCCGTGGTGGCTCGGGCGCTGCTGGCCGGCAAGCTCTGGCACTTCGACATCAACGACGGCTATCCGCTCAAGCACGACGTCGACTTGGGCATCGGCGTCGTGAATCCGCTGGACTGGCTGAACGTTCTGGTCATGCTCCGCTCACACGGTTATGAAGGGCCCTTCAACCTCGACTTCAAGCCGCCGAGAACCACCTCCAAGCACGGAGTGTGGGCGGTGAGTTTCCCCACCGCCGTCGACCGTTTCATCACCCTCTGGGAGATGGCCGGCGAACTCTCCGAGGACCCGGTGATGAAGGAAGCACAGGACGCCCTCAAGCAAGGCGCGGGAGTTGCGTCCGGAAACCTTCATGAAATCGTGGAGGGCAACAAGGAGCTGTTGACGCTGCACGAACTGATCTCTCACCGGATCTTCCAAGTCCTGATCGGGCAGCACAAGGGTCGCACTTTCTCGATTTCCTGATTGGGTCGCGCGAATTGAACTCCGACCGCCCGGCTGCGTTACTCTGGGACCCATGGGGTTGGAGTTTCGCACCATCCGGTCCGCGGACTGGGAGCGAGTCAGGCAGATCTATCGTGAAGGGCTAGCGACCGGACAAGCTTCCTTTGAGACGGAGCCGCCGACCTGGGATCGTTGGGACGCGGATCACCTGCAGGACTGCCGCATCGCCGCCCTCGACCACGGCGTGATCGTCGGATGGGGCGCGCTGACCCGGTTCTCTGGCCGAGCCGTCTATCGGGGAGTCGCCGAGGCCAGCGTCTACGTAGCCGCGCGCTGGCGTGGACGCGGCGTCGGCACCGCGATCCTGGGCGAACTGATCTCCGACAGCGAGACGCAGGGCTACTGGACGCTTCTGGCCAAAATCTTCCCGGAGAACGAGGCCAGTATTGCGCTCTCCGAGAGCCACGGCTTCCGCCGGGTCGGCACGCTCGAACGCATCGGTCGACACGGCGGACGCTGGCGCGACGTCGTCCTGCTTGAGCGCCGAGTCGGAGCCGCTCCGGCAGCGTCCTAGCCGACCGACTATGCTTCGTCGATCACGACGCCTTGGTTCAAGGTCTTGCGCACCGGGCATCGCGTGGCGATGTCCTTGATGCGAGCAACCTGCTCCTCGTCAAGGTCTCCCTCCACGTGCACGGAAACGCGAATTCGCTCTACATTGCCTTCGGTCTCCTCGCATGAGGCGCAATCGGTCGCGTGGACGCGTTCATGCGTGAGATCCACGCGAACCTCCTCCAACGGCCACCCTTTGCGCCGTGCATACATGCGCAGCGTCATAGCAGTGCAAGCTCCCAGCGCCGAGAGCAGAAGCTCGTAGGGGTCGGGCCCCAGCCCGTCCCCTACGCCCTTCGGCTCGTCCGCGAGTAGGGCGTGAGAGTCAGTATTGAGCAGTATTTGGTACTTCTCCAGGCTGCGAGCCTGTACGTCGGCCATATGGATCTCCTGAGGTTTTCTCCTGAGCGCGTAGCGGAAAGGAGCTTGTTAACCTTGTATTTTCTTGAGTTGCTCGCGAACCCGCGAGAACGCTCCATCACTATACGAGGAATCAAACCCCGTGATTCGCAACGCCGTCGTCCCGGTCGCTGGCCTGGGCACCCGCCTCCACCCCGCCACCAAGTCTCAACCCAAGGAGATGCTCCCGGTCGCCAAGAAGCCGATCGTGCAGTACGTCGTCGAGGAGTTGGCACGCTCCGGCGTGGACCGCTTGCTCTTCGTCACCGGACGCGGCAAGGACTCCATCCAGAATCACTTTGATCGCGACCCGTCGCTGACCGCGGCGCTACGAGAGAGCGCAAAGGACTCGCTCGCGCAGGAACTCGAGTCGCTCGACAACCTGGGCGTGCACTACATGTACACCTTGCAGGCTGTACAGAAGGGTCTCGGCGATGCGATCTCCTACGGGGAGCCGTTTGTAGGACACGAACCGTTCGTGGTCGCGCTCGGCGATTCCATCATCGGCCTCAACGGCTCTTCCGATATCTGCGCTCGGATGGCGGCCGCCTATGAAGAGCATCAGGCGGCGGCGGTCATCGCCGTGGTGGAAGTTGAGCCCAATCAGACACGCCACTACGGGGTCGTGAAGCCGGAGTCGGTCGGCGACGTTTTCCCCATCGCCGACTTGGTCGAGAAACCCAAGCCCGAAGACGCGCCGAGCAATTTGGCGATCGCCGGGCGCTACGTGTTCGCGCCGCTGATCTTTGACATGATCCGCCGCGTCGAGCCGGACAAGAAAGGCGAGATCCAGCTCACCGACGCCATCCGCATGCTGTGCAGCACCGGACGCCGAGTTATCGGCGTAAGACTCAATCAAGACGAGCGCCGCTACGACATCGGCAACTTCGGCAGCTACTACGAGACGTTCTTAGAGTTCGCACTCGCCGACCCTGAACACGGTCCGCGGCTGCGCGAGCACCTCAAGCAACTGCTCGGCCAATAGAGATGCGCGCGCTGCTGTTGGTGGACCTTCAAAACGACTTCATGCCCGGCGGCGCACTCGCCGTCTCGGAGGGCGATCAGGTCGTTGCAGCGGCCAATCGTCTCCTCGCACGCAATCCCCTCGCCTTCGCCTCGCAGGACTGGCACCCGGCCGGGCACGGCAGCTTTGCAAGCAGCCATCCGGGTAAGAAGCCGTTCGACGTGATCGACCTGCACGGCCTGGAGCAGACGCTTTGGCCCGACCACTGCATTCAAGACACACCCGGCGCGGAGTTCCACAAGGATCTCCACGCGGCCAAGATCACCCAAGTCGTACGCAAGGGAACCGACCCGGCAGTCGATAGCTACAGCGCCTTCTTTGACAACGCCGAGCGTCGTCGCACCGAGTTGGATCAGGTCCTCCGCAGCCGCGACGTCGACGAACTAGCGGTGATGGGCTTAGCCACGGATTTCTGCGTACGAGCCACCGTGCTCGACGCCCGCAAGCTCGGCTACCGCGTCCTGCTGGCGGTAGACGGCTGCCGCGCCATCCAGGACCCTGCGGCCGCCCTACGCGAGATGAGCCTTGCCGGAGCGGAAATCGTATCCAGCGATCAGCTCACGTCGATGTAACCCGCCGCCCTTAGTCGCCCTAAGTGGACGGATTCCCTAGTTCCGGGATGACGACGCGAATGACCTCAAATCCGCGTGCGCGGACCTCGGGCAGCGTCAGGTCGACCACGTAAATCGGCAGGCCGATCAGCTCCGCAGCCCGCTCGACCGATACCTGCTGTCCCGAAAGTTCTGCGAGCGCGACTCGGGGCATCTTCTCGTAGAGCCGGTCAAACTCGGCCAACGTCGCCGCATCGGTCCACTGGAAGCGACGTGCGGGTCGAGGATCGTCGGGGCCCAGTCCGGCGAACTTGAGCTGGTCCTCAAGCCGGGCCGGGCGGCGCCGCTCGATCGCCTCCAGCAATCCCACGGCGAGCGCGTCGTTGTAATCGGAGGAGGCGCGGTGGGACGTCATGATCGTAGTGGCGATCCCGCTGCGATCCAGCAGCGCCGTCATGACGCTCGGCACCCCAAATTCCCGGCCCAAGTCCACAGCGCACGGCTCCAGCCGGTAGCGCTTGAGTGTCCGAATCATCTCCGCCGATTCTTCCGGCCACCCCTCGATACGACGAAGGCGGCCCGGATTGCGGTCCGAACGCAACTTCGAGTGGCGCTCAATCATCTCAAACAACCCGCGCCGGAAAGCTCCGTCGTCCCCGGCGGCGCCCAGCGCCGCGCCTCCCGGGTTCAAGCGCGCCACGAGCGTGAGCTCCTCCTCCTCGCCAAGCCCTGGAATCACCGCCTGCGCAGGCAGGCGAACCTCTTCTCCGGTGGCGTAGTTGCGGGCGGGAAGCCAGCGGAGCGCCGCTTTCCTCGTCTCTGCCGCATTCCCCAGCGCTCGCCGAAAATCAAACCGGACGGGGTCCAATTGGTCGCTGTCCGGACGCCAAGGCTCCGGCTCCGAGGCCCGCTCCGGGCGATACAAGCACAGCCGCTCGTAGAACTCCGCGAGCGACTTGAGGCGAGAAATCTCGTCGTCCGGATGAACCGACAGCCCGTAGACCGCCCCTTCCGGGTAAGGCGCGTCGGCTGCGACAGTGCAGAAGTAGGAAGGATAGTGTGGTTCGTCGCTGAAGAACGAAACGAGACTGACGTCGGCATGGCCGATCGCCTCAAGAGCCTGGAGCGTAGGATTCAATGAGCCTCAACCGAGCGGCGCGATCCGTGTCGGCGGGGCAAAGCCGGGTGGAGATTGAATAGACGGCATTCTCGGGTCGACGCCCTCAGTTGCAGCACTGCATGCCGGGAGGAGTCAGTTCCCCTGGTTGTACGGGAGCGACCGCGTTGTCGCAAAGCGTCACCAGACTCGTGGTCACCTTTGAATCGTCGTCGCACAACGCGGCCAGCGAGCCGTTCACGGAGTCGAGTTCCAGAATCTCCGGCGCGTTCTCTACCGCAGCAGTCATGTCTACCAGATCGTCTAGTCTTGAATGCGTCATCTCAAACTCCGTACTCAGCGGGCCGCGGACTGGGGTCCCTTTCAGCGACAGACTAACCCTAGGGGCAGATCCGGCGCAACTAACCGAGAAATTCCTAGCGGGCCTCGACGTGGCCTGCGGCCAACACGTAGATCGGGATCTCTTCCTCGGTCAAGTCCAACAAGCCGGCAATCTCCGAGTCGACAAATCCGCAGATGGGACGCGTGCCCAACCCGCGCGCGGCAGCCGCGAGTTGAATTGTCTGCGCGGCATGCCCGGCTTCCAGCAGCGATAGCGGATACGCTCGGACCCCGTACTTCACGTGCGCGCGTGGGAGTACGGAAGTCATCACGATCGCCGCTGCGGGATTGTGCGAATACACGGACGTGATCGCATCGGACTTCGGCGCCAAGTCGGCCGGCCAAAGCACCTCCAGCGCACCACGCCGGATCGCATAGTGGTAGCAGCCGGTCTCCAAGCCTTCCACCCGAAACGCCATCAAGTAGAACTCGACCGGATAGCGCATGCCGCCGGAGGGGTAGGTGCGCTGATCCCGCCCGCTGTTCAGCCGACAACTCGTCAGTAGAGCGGAGACGTCCTCAAGCGTTAAGGAGCGATCCAAGAAATCCCTGTACGACCGCCGGGCGTCCAGCAGATCCTGCAAGTCTCCGGTTGGCCGGACCTCGGGCAGCTCGATGCGCTCAAAGCGCGGGTACTCCTTGTAAAAAAGACGCGTGTGCGCCTCCGGCGTCGGTTCGTCTTGCGGCGCGGCCGGAGGCGTCTCCGTCAGCCGGATCTCGTTGTAGAAGGCTTCAATGGCGGGCAGCATGGGGACCTCCAGTATCCACAAGGCGGGGGCTGGAAGTCACGGCGACGACGCGCTTGTCTCTGCGGCCCGGGGCCTAGCACGGATCGGGGCAGCGCTATGAGTCTTGATCGTGCGCAACGTCGGCCTCGGGAGTCCGAGGCGAGGGGGGCGTCGCGAAACAGCCCCCAACAATCTCGTCGACGCACTGGAGCGCGAGCGCGTCCAACGTCGAGGAGCGTGACCAGACTTCCGGCGCGTTCTCAACAGCGGCGGAAAGATCGGACGGGTCTAGAGACTTGTGATGGCGCATGACTAGTTAAGTGGTGGTACTGAAACCGCGACGGGGGGCCCGATGGACCGAAGAGCACATACTGTACCCATGGCGAACGATGGGTGCAAGGACTGGCAAGCCGCCTGGACCTCGCATCCCGCAGCAAAAAGGAAGAGCCCCCTTGAGCAAAGAGGCTCGAGGGGGCTCCCAATTCCTTGCGTTCTTACTGAGATCAACTCAGGCGCCTAGGAGGCGTCGCATTGGAGGCACTGGGTAACGGGCGGCTCAATTATTCCGTCGTCACACAAGGCCACCAGCACTTCCCCCTGCACATTACCGCCGTCGTCGCATGGCTTGATGACGCACTGCTTAACAGTGCTATCGGATGCATCCATGATCTCCGGCGCATTCTCTACTGCAGCCAGCAAATCGATCGAGTCTCCAGATTTTGGATGTTGCATAGTTGAGTTCTCTCCAGCGGTCCCAGGCGGCTGAACACGCCCGATTCAAGCCACCCTACACGCAAAGACCGCAGAAGGCAATAAGTTATTCACCTTAGACGGCCTACGCCCGTGGACAAGCAAGACTACGCCAACGGATGGGGGAGTCGAGGGGACGACATGCACCCAGAGTGTTGACTCGACAGAGCGTGCCAATCGTCTCTGAAGTGGACGGGGTGCAGTTCGGCAGTCATTACGGCTCAGCGCCTCAACCCTCCGCTGCAAGAGAAGAGGCCCCTTGAGCGTCTGCTCAAGGGGCCTCTGAGATTCCTGCGGTTCTTCAAATGTACCGGCGACACTTGTTCGAGCGCTGACTAGCGATCGCATTGGACAACGGGAGATTCCGGCTGGCCGTCCTCACACGAGGCCACCAGCACCTCCCCCTGCACATTGGTGCCGTCATCGCATACTTGGACGACACACTGCTTCACGGTGCTGTCGGATGCGTCCATGATCTCCGGCGCATTCTCTACAGCGGCCAGCAAATCGATCGAGTCTCCAGATTTGGAATGTTGCATAGTTTTAGTTCTCTCCAACGGTCTCAGGCGGCTAAACGCGCCCGATCCAGGCCACGTTACACATAAGGATCGCAGATAGCAATAGGTTATTCACCCTAGAAGGCCTCCTACGCGCGTGGATGAGCATGACTACGCCAACGGATGGGGGAGACGAGAGGGCGACACGCCCCCATAGTGCTGACTCCACAACGCTTGCATATTGTCCTTGAAGTACACGGGATGCAGTTCTGGAACCATGATGCGCAGCGCCTCGAACCCCGCAGTCTGGATTTCCGGCAGGGTCATATCCGCACAGATCCATCGCCAACCCTTGGCCGTCAAGAGTTCGCGTAGTCCGTCGATGCTGGAGCACGGATCTTCGGTTGTCCGCGACACCCCTTCCAATCCCTCCAGCAAATCTTCCAGGTCGGCGATCCTCTCGGTGGGGTACCAATGCCAGATCCGAGCGTCGAGCCCGTCCAGCGGCGCCGTCGGATCAGGCGAACGACGGGCCCAGTCCAAGCGCACGGGCCCGCGATAGCCGATCGATTCCAGCACCGCATGGTGGGCGGCGTCGTTCCAATTCGGGCGCGCGGCCGCTCCGCAAGTAACGCCCGGTCCGGCGCCGGTGCGATCCAGGGTCAAAGCCGCGGCCACCGGAAACTGAAGGTCGCTCGTGAGGTCGAGGAGGACCGTCTCCAACCGGTATCGACGCAGGTCCTCCAGCAATTGCTCCACACGCCGGCTGCACGCGGTCACTCTCCGCGCTCGGACGCATCCGTGCCACCAGCCCACAAAGGCGTCTCGTTCGACCAGCTCGAGAAGACCGGAGACGGCAGCGCGCCCCAAACCGTCCGGATTGTACTCCCCAAAAGCAGCGCCGTTTGAGTTCGACTCGACACGAATCGAGCCTTCTGTCTGCTCGACGCCGAGCCAGACCAGTTCGGCCGGTACAAGACAGTCTCGTCCGCTGAGTAACTCCCTAGCCGGAGTCCACAGACGAGGAGCGGCCCGTAATTGATCCGCCCGCCGCTCGCGTCCGCCGACTTGATCGTCGGAATAGCACAGAAAGTCTGCCGGATCGATCGCACCAGCGACTTCGTGGAACGGTGCGAGAGTCAACTCCTCGATCGGTCCGGCTCGCAAGCATAGGCGCTCGAGCGTCTCCGCAGCGGCTTTCACTCTGGCGGCGGCGACGTCGAAATCAGTCCCTTGCCCTAACGCGCTGTCCCCCGCAACAAGGTGACTCTTTCCCGTCTCGGACAGCGGAGCCTGGTAGGCGAAGACGCGAGGCTCATCCGTCATCTGCGCCACGGGGCGCAATCTCTCCAGCAATCCGGTGCCCAGCAAGCACTCCACGGCCTCAACATTCGTCATCCTCGATTCTCCTCACTCCAGGGGGGCTCAACCAGCTCGGGAATCGGCCCGGGACCCGGTTGATGGCGGAGGTCGGGGCAGGTATCGCAAGGAGCGCCATAGAAGCAGGTCTTCAACGTGCATGGGGTCTCGCCGAACTGGCGGAAGTACACCTTGGACAGATGCTCCCACCACTGTCCGCGCAACAGGATCAAATCGCCGTTCCTCTGAACCGCCGCCAGACGCTCGGCCATCTGCTCCTGGGTATCGTAATTCTCGAAGCTGCCGGGATCGGCCCCGGCGGCGAGTGCAGCCGCGCGCACCTTGGCCCCTTCTTGGCCGTAGCTCATGCAAAGGTCGGCCGCCGCGCTCGTGTTCTTGCCCAGCCACTCAATCGGGTCCTCAGGACAGTCGGGGGCCTCCCGTATCACCCCCATCACGATGATCTTTCGTTGCGCCCGAGCGGCCTGGAGAAACTCCAACGCGACTTTCCAACAGTCGTAGGCCGCATTCCATTCATCGCGAACCAAGACTGCGCCGGAAGACAGCCGCATGGGTTGCAGGCGCGCTTTGTAGGGTTCCACGGTCGCCACGGCGGTCGCGCATTGCTCCAGCGACGCCCCGCTGCGCACGCCGGCCGCAACAGCCCCGAGCAAAGAAGGAGCCCAGTGGTCGCCCAGCAACTGAGTGCGCATCAGCTGAGAACGACCGCCGGCGTGGACGACCATCTGAAACCGGCCGGGCCAAGCCGCCGGGCGCGCCTCGCCTCGAACATCGGCTTCAGCCCCCGTCCCGAACCGCACGACCTCGAAGAAGGCCCCGTCCCCCATGGCCGCCACCAAGGGATCGTCGACGTTCAACGCGGCCCAGCCGTCGGAGGCGAAACGTTCGAAAATCTTGGCCTTTTCGTGGGCCGTCTGCTCCTTCGACGCGACGAAATCGGTGTGCTGTCGGCCGACGGCAGTCACCACGGCGCTGTCGGGCTTGACGGTGAGAGTGGATCTCCACATGTGGCCGGGTCGCGTCACGCCCATCTCCACCGCCACAAAGCGATCGTTGTTTCGCACGCTCAGCACCAGCCGGGGCAATCCGAATCGCGCATTGCTCCGGCGACCATTCGTCTTCGTGGAGCCCATCTGCGACAGAATCCGCTCCAACATGCGCGTGCAATTGGTTTTACCGACGCTGCCGGTGACTCCAATAAACCGCGGCCCGCGCAGCAGTCGTCTCCAGACGATCGCAGCCAATACGACCGGCCAATCGCGAACGGTCAGCCAGTTACGATGTATCTTTCGCGGCCAGAGTTTAGGAGGGCCCAGCTTCATCCAGATTGCCCAGCATAGCGCCGCGGAGCTCGATTAAGATGGGCAATCGGACCGCATTTTGGGAATGCAGATCGGCGCAGCGACTCACCGGACGGTGGAAATTCTACGAGCGGGCGGACCGTCGGCGTTGTTTTGGAAGACGCTTGGGGAACTCTGCTACCGACGCGTGCACCTGTTCGTCGATGATCTTCAGAAGCCGTTGGACCTCCCCGAGGCGCGGGTTCCGCTGGAGTATGGCCTGCTGGATAAGCGCGGAATGGACGAATACTTGGCGCTGTCGCCGGACGCTTCGTCCTCAGAGGCCTCCAGACGCCTCGCGGACGGCCACGAATGCGTGACCGCACACCACGAAGGGCGACTTGCAGGCTACTGTTGGTCCGGCGCGAACCGGGCCGCCGTAGGCTATCTGGGCCTGGAACTCCAACTGGAGCCCCATTGGATCTACGGCTACGAACTGCTTGTCGACCCCGCGCTGAGGCGTCAGCGGGTCTCGGTCGGCATCCTCAGCGCCCGGCGGCGAATCCTGGCTGAGATTGGACATCGCTACGAGCTGACGGCCGTCATGCCGGAGAACAAGCCCGCCTACGGGTTCCAGACCATCATGCGCCGTCAGCCGGCCGGATTGCTGGCAGTGGGGTGGATTGGCCCCTGGAAGCGTCCGATCGTCCGAGTCGAGCCAGTCGCCCCCTATCCCCGCTTCACGGTCGAGGCTCGATCGCCTTCAGCGACCTCAGGTTGAGGCTGCGAGTACAATAGGGAATCCAACCGGGAGACGGACTGCAAACATGAAAGGCAACGCGAAAATCATTGAACGACTGAACGAAACTCTGGTCGCGGAATTCACCGCCATTCACCAGTACTTCGTTCACGCCGAAATGCAAGAAAACTGGGGCTACGTCAAGCTCGGAGGCTTCGTCAAGAAGCAGTCGATCGATGAGATGCGCCACGCCGAGAAGCTGATTGAGCGGATTCTGTTCTTCGACGGCGTGCCCAACATGGGCACCCTCAAACCGATGAAGATCGGGCAGAACGTGAAGGAGCAGTTCGAGAGCGACCTGGCGCTTGAGGTCGAAGCCGTCGGCCAACTGAACGCCGCTATCGCCGATGCCGTCGCGGCCGGCGACAACGGCTCTCGGGAACTTTTCGAGTTCATTCTCGCTGACGAAGAGCAACACATCGATTGGCTTGAGGCGCAACTAGGCGCCATCGACGACATGGGGCTCGGCGTCTACCTTTCCCAACAGCTAGCCGATCTCGGCGCTTAGCCCGCTGGGCTCAAACGGTTTGGGAGAGCGAGTTGGGAGAGCGTTGAGCACTGCACCGAAGAGCGCCCAGCCGGACTGGACGGGAGCTGCGTTCGTATCGCTGACCTCCCTGTTCCTCATCGTCGTCACCACGCCGGTTACGCGCGGGGACACTCTCTCTTACTCGCTGGCAATTGCCCCGGTCATCGAATCCGGGCCGCTGAGTTCGGCCGCCGCTTCACTGTGGGAGTTCGGACACCTTGTCTGGCGGCCGGTCGGCCTAATTCTCACAAAGCTCTGGGCGGAGGACCTCGAACCCAGCGCTTGGGATACGGTTCGCGCGATCTTCCATACGCTTCGCTGGCTCAACATCATCGCCGGAGCGCTGGCAGTCGGACTATGGTTCTTGATCGCTCGGAGGGTCGTCGCGTCGCGGCTGCTCGCCGCCGGACTCGCCGTCGGCTTCGGCTGCGCGCACGGCTTTCTCACCTATGCCGACTCCGGCTCGAGCTACGTCGTCGGCGTATCCATGATGAGTACGGCGGCCTGGCTGTCTCTGGAGGCGGCGGAGCGCAGCCGGCTCACCCTGACCGTCGCGACAATCGTCGGCATCTTGTGCGCCGCGGCCGCACTGGTCTGGTTTCCTTTCGTCCTCTGCGCTCCGGCGGCCGTACTGGCGGCCTGGTTCTGGAAGGCGCGAAGCCTTCGCCCCAAAGACTTGGCGACGCGTGAGCGCTTGCTGTTTGCGGCTGCGGCGTCCGCGGCGTTCTTGATCCTGTTTGGGGCCTTTATCGGCGTCGCGCTCAGCGTCCAGGAGATCGACACGAATGAGGAGCTGAGCGCTTGGACCGGTGCGAGTAGTCATGGATGGACGCAGAACCTCAACGCGGTTCGCTTGGCCACCGGACTACCTCGCTCATTTTTCTATCTGGGTCGCGACGGCGTCTATTGGAAACGCTTCCTACGAAAGGATCCCTACGCCCCGGTGAGTATGGCTCGGCTGCTCTTAGGCGCCAGCTTGTGGAAGCTGGCCGCCTACTGGCTCTTTCTGCCGCTGCTGGTCTGGGCGTGCATGCGGACGATTGACGGACGCCGGGCCCTTCTGATCCTTGCATGCGCAGCCCTTCCGCTGCTCTACTTCGCCGTTTTCCTATTTGAGCCGAGTTCACCGGAGCGATTCCTTCCGGCATTCCCCTTCCTATTGCTCGCCGCTGCAGCCGCGCTGCGGGAATTCCCGGCCCGCAAACATCCAGCAGCCTGGGGCGTCGCAGCGTTCTTCGTGCTCGTCGCCGCTTCCAATCTTTATCACATGTCGCCGTGGGTCTCCGCCCGGAGGCACGCCCCCGTCATCGCGCGCTTGGAGGCGATCGGTCCCGAACTTCGCAACGGCGGAGTCGCCGCCACTCTGATGCTGTCCGATCCGATCTACACCTATCTGGTCAACTTCCCGGACTCCCCCCATCACCCCCAGCGGCACGCCATTTACGACGTCGTAGAGGTCGCGGCAACCCGAGTGGAGGTCTGGCGCGAACTGTTCGCGGTGCGAGTGCTCTCGGCTTGGTCCAATAACGAAGACGTCTGGGTATCGAAGCGCCTACGGTCCGATAAGCCGGCCCCGGAATGGTACTGGACCGAGGGCGACGATCCGCGCATCCAGTGGACGGATTTGCAGCCCTACTTTGACGAATTCGAATACGATCGCGATGTGGGCGGCGACGATGGGTTTTTGCTCCTCTCCCGATCACCGAGAAATCAGGCTTTAGCGGCGTCTTATGCCGAACGAGTCCAGCACCCATAGCGCCGCCCGGCCCGCCGAAGCCATGGCGTCGTTTGTAGGCGGTTCCAAGGATCGCGACGGCCGCCGCGGAAAGAGAGTGCGCGAACGAGACGCCCCGCGTCACCCCCAAGCCGTCGAGAGACGTCAATCGCTGATCGAGGCCGGAGTCGGGCGAGTCGCGCGCAACGCCTGCGATAGGTCAGCCACAATGTCCTCGGCCGCTTCGATCCCCACCGAGAGCCGAATCAGCCCCTCCCCGATCCCCAATCGTTCCCGATGCTTGGGCGAGAGATCGCGATGCGTACTCATCGGCGGATAAAGCGCCATCGAGTGTACGTCGCCGACGCTGGTCGCGGGCACCGCCATCTCCAACGCATCCAAGAAGGCTTGAGCGCGCGGACGACCGCCCTCTAGGTCGAAGCTGACAACCGCTCCAAACAACCCTTCCGGGAAGAACCGTTTGACCGTTGCATGGTCCGGATGATCTTCCAAACTCGGGTGGTAGACGCACGTCACTCCTTCCATGGAACCCAACGCCTGCGCTACGACCTGCGCATTGCGGCACTGTTTCTCCATCCGCAGCGGGAGAGTCTTGGCTCCGCGCATCGCCAGAAACGACGTGAACGGCCCCAGGTTCGGACCCAGCGTCCGGTAGAGATACTCGACGATCTCGCGCGTATCTTGTTTGCCCAAGATCGCGCCGCCGAGCACGTCACCATGCCCGGCGATGTACTTGGTGACCGAATGAATCACCAGATCCGCGCCCCACTCGAGCGGTCGCATCAATACCGGCGTCGTAAAGGTCGCATCCACCAAAGTCCAAGCGCCGTGCTTGCGGGCGATCTCCGAGACCCGGTCCAACTGGGGCACCCGAACCAGCGGGTTCGTCATCGTCTCCAAGAGGACGACCCCGGGCTTCTCTTCTTCGACGACCGACTCAAACCGCTCCAAATCGCACACGTCGGCAAACCGCACGTCGACGCCCTGGGGCTCGAAGACCTTCATCAGCATCGAGATGGTCTGGCCGTAGATGCAGTCCGCCGCAACGATGGAGCGACGACGATCCGTCAGAGCAGCTGTCAGCGCGAGATTGAGAGCGGCCATGCCGGACGAAGTCGCAACCGCATACTCGGCGCCTTCGAGGGCGGCCATCTGGGCTTCAAACGCTCCCGCTGTGGGGTTGCCGAAGCGCGTATAGACCGAGCCCTCGGCCTCCTGCTCGAACACCTGTCCAAGCTCCTCCACCGAGTCGTAGAAAAAGCTCGACGCCGTATGAATCGGCGTCACAGTAGGGGTGAACTGGCCGGGCTTTTTGCGGTCGCCCGCGTGGACGGCCAGCGTCGAGAGGTCTTTCGATGGAATCTTCACGGGGGGGCTGCCGGTCCAAGGACCGCTTCAGTTGATTATACGTGGCCCCCGCCGAACTCAGGCGTTACGCGGGCTCGCTCCACGGATCGCCGAGCCGCCACCCCTCCAGATGCTCGATCCACGTCTCACGCCGGGCGCGCAGGTGCTCGAGTTGATTGGCGTGTTCGCTTGAATTCACCAGGTCGTCATGCTCCCTCGGGTCCTCGGCCAGGTGATACATCTCCTCGTGCAGCGGCGTCGACTCAGGGAACTGCATGTACTTCCAATTGGTGGTCCGCACTCCCTCGCTCTTCGGGACGCGCTCATGCTCGAACAAGTGCTCGTAGAACCACTCTTGACGCCACTCAGGCGTCTCACCCGCAACCAACGGGCTGAGATCCTGACCCTGCAAAGTATCGGGCGGAGTGAGTCCCGCAATCGACTGAATTGTCGGCGAGACGTCGATGTTGAGCGTCATCTCGTCTCGAGTGGTTCCGTGCGTCTCGGGCCTACGCGGATCGGCGATGATCATCGGCGTTCGAATCGAGTGCTCGTGCGGATACCACTTGCCCGCCCATCCGCGTTCGCCGAGGAAGAACCCGTTGTCGCCCGTGAACACGACAACCGTGTTGGAACTCTGTCCGCGCTGCTCGATCGCCGCCAGCATCCGGCCGATCTGCACGTCGGCCCCGTGAATGAGCGCGTAGTAACGCTCCACCGATTCCTCCCACTTCTCCGGATTCGGAAACCGTCGATCCCAACGAATCCGGCTCTCGGTGTTCTGCTTCAGAAACTCCGGCAGCCCCGCGTAGTAGGCGCCGTCCATGTGATCCAACTCCGGCGGCGCGACGCCCTCGTAGAGATCGTCGTACTTCGGATCGTTGATAAAGTACGGAGCCACGCCATCCTGCACGTGCGGCGCCTTGAAGCTCACCGACAAACACCAAGGCTTCTCCCCCGGCGCCTTCTCAAGGAAGTCGACCGACTGGTTCCCCAGGTGCTCGGTCATGTGCGGTCGCCCTTCTTTCAAGTACTGGTTCTGCCCCGGCCAGCCGGCCCAGGAATCGAACCGTTTCGCCGAATCCTCAATCGTGTCCGCCCCGCCCACTCCGTACTTGCCGACGAACCCCGTGTGATAACCCGCCTCGCGCAGGCGCCCGGGGTAGCTGATCTCGTGTTGCTCTGGAGACAACGGCGTCCTGAATCCGTGGATGCCGTGACAGCGTGAGTACATGCCCGTGAAGAACGATGCGCGGGAGACGGCGCAGATCGACGTGGTGACGAAGTTGTTCGTAAAGCGAACGCCGCCGGCAGCCAGCTGATCCATGTACGGCGTTCTGGCGTAAGGGTTGCCCGCTGCACCCAACGTGTCCCAGCGCTGATCGTCTGTCAGCACGAACAAGATGTTCGGAGGTCCGGCCTGCGCCTCCTGGGCGCACCCAGCAGCAGCGGCGGCCCCGGCTGCGGTGGCTAGAAAGTCACGGCGAGAGAATCCTGACATGGCGAGCCATCATACCGCAGTGCGGACGTCGACTCCCCGCCCTAACCAAGCCGTCAGCCCGAGCAATGCGAAGAATAACGCGTGCTCCGCAAACTCGTTGGCCGTGTAGGTCCCGAGCAGCACGACCCGCCCCCAGGAGGTCACGGTCGCCCAACCGGCCAACAACCAAAATGCTTGTCGTGCGCCAAGCTCCCCGCCGCGCAACGCCGTGAGCGTCATCCAACAGAACGTAACCGTTGCAACTGCAGTGATCGCCGCGCCCAAGGCCAGAGAGCCCCAAGGCGGTTGCTCCCGAACGTAGTCGTACCAGTCCAGGAAGAACGCCGCCGCCGTTGCCGCCAGCGCAATCCACCATCGCGACCGTGCCCAGTGCGCCGCTGTGAACAGCAATCCGGCCCCCAGCACCGTGTAGCCGAATCGCAACGGAATCCAATTGCTCGCCATAAACAACCCAACCGCCGCAGCCGACCAGAGCGCCACTTCCAACCCCAACGGCGACCTCGCCCCACCCTCTTCGGGCGCCTCAGCCCGCGGCGCGAGCCATTCACGAGACCGCCAGGCCGCCCACCCCAACGCAGCCCCAAAGCTGAGTCCGAACGTGAACTCCATCAGCTTCCACCAAGGGACCCACTCGGGCGCCGAAAGCGCCGTACTCCCCAGATAGATCCACAATCCCCCGCCCCCAAACCCGAACCATCCGCCCAGCGCTCCGGCCCAGGCGAATCGCACCACCGGCCGCGCATCGGCTCGACCGATGACGTACACGACTAAGAGCGCGAGAGCGCCCAGCAAGAGTCCCGCCCAAACCTCCTCGCGCGGACGATCCATCGGATCGGAGAAATAGAGGAGCTTCGTTCGATTCACCGCAGCCCAACCCGCAGCCGTCCCGGCGATCAACCCCACAAGAGCAGCAAACAGGCGGCCGCCTCGACCGGAAGCCGAGTGAAACCCGACCCCAACCACCGCTCCGCCGAGCAATCCCCACACGCCGCCTTTGAGCGCCAGGCCCAGCAGTCCCCAACCGACAGTCTCCGGCTGACGTACGAAGCCCACGGTCTGCCCGTAGGTCATCTCGCCGCCGAACCCCACGCCGACGGCGCTCATCGCGGTCGCCGCTGCCGTCCTGCCGGCATTCAGCCCGGCCAAGCGACAAATCACCAGAGCGACCATCGCCCCCGGGATCATCGCCCCAAACGACCCGCCGCCGATATAGCCGCGCCATCCCCAGCCGAGGCTCATCGCAACAGCGGGCAGCAGAATCCACAGACGATCGCGCACGTGCGCCAAAACTAGCCCAAGTAGTGTGCCGCGGGCAACTCGGAAAGCCGCCGCGCCGCCGCCTCCGGCGTGATGTCGCGCTGCGGCGTGCCCAACATTTCAAACCCGACCATGAATTTCTTGACCGTCGCCGAACGCAGCAGCGGCGGATAAAAGTGAGCATGGAAGACCCACTCCGGGTGATCGCGGCCGTCGGCGGGAGCCCCGTGAAACCCCATTGAATAAGGAAACGAGGTCTCAAACAAATTGTCGTAGCGCATGGTGACTTGCTTGAGCATGTCCGCCAAGTCGTCCCGCTCGTCCAGCGTCGCATCGCCGAGACGGGCGAACGGCCTCCGAGGGAGAAGCATCACCTCGAAGGGCCACAGCGCCCAAAAAGGAACCAGTGCAACAAAGTGATCATTGGCGCAGACGATCCGTTCGTTGCGATTCAGTTCGAGTTCCAAGTAGTCATACAACAGTGCGGAACTTCGGCTCTGAAAGTGCTCTTGCTGGCGCGCGGACTCTCGAATAATCTCGACGGGGAGACTTCCCACGCCCCAAATTTGACCGTGCGGGTGCGGGTTCGAGCAGCCCATCATGGCCCCGCGGTTCTCGAAGATCTGCACGTAGCGGACGTCGTCGCGCGCTGCTAGATCCGCCTCCTGCTCCACCATACAGTTCACGACCCGCGCAATCGCGGCCGTCTCCATGCGCGCCAGCGTCAGGTCATGGCGCGGCGAGAAGCACAAGACGCGACAAACGCCTGACTCCGCGTGTGCTTCAAGCAAGTCGCCGTCCTCGTACGAGCCCTCCGCGTTCGCCTGCAACGCTGCGAAGTCGTTGTCGAAAACGAATACGTCGGAATAAACCGGATTGCTCACGCCCCCTGCCCGTTCAGATCCCGGGCACAGGTAGCAGCCCGGATCGTAGGCGGGTAATTGCGAGGGCGCCGCTTTCTCCGTCTGTCCCTGCCACGGTCTCTTGGTGCGGTGGGGTGAAACAAGCACCCAGTCGCCTGTCAGCCGGTTGAGCCTACGGTGCGACTGCTCTTGGAGGTCTAGCATCGAGCGCTCAGCTGACCGACGCCGGTACGGGATCGACGGCTTCCGCCGCCCCCGACAACGTGCACACGTGAAACCAGGCGTCCACGTCCATCTCTTCCTTGTAGCGACGGCCCACCCGACCGGCAAAGGCCTCGGCCTCTCCGGCCTCGACCAGAGCGATCACGCAACCGCCGAAACCGCCGCCCATCATCCGAGCCCCAAAAACCCCGGGAGTCCGCTCCGCTAGCTCGGCCATCAAATCGAGCTCTCGACAGGAAACTTCGTAGTCGTCTCGCAAGCTCGCGTGCGCCGCCGAGAGGATGCGGCCCAACGTCGCAGGATCGTCCTCGGCCAAAGCCTTCTCCGCCTCCAACACGCGCTGATTCTCCGAGGTTACGTGTCGGCAGCGTCGCAGCTGCGTACGCGTAAGCACGTCGCTCGCAGCCTCGACCGCCTCCGCCGTGACGTCGCGTAGGGACTCGATATCCGGCCGTCCTCGCTTCAGACGCTCCAGAGCCTGTTCGCACTCGGCGCGGCGCTTGTTGTACTTGCCGGCCGTCAGGTCATGACGAACCATCGTATTGGCCAACACTAGCCGCACCGTCGACGGCAACGAGACGAAACGAAAGCTCAGGTCTCGACAGTCCAAGACGATCGCCTGATCCGGTCGGCCGAAGCAGGCAATGAATTGATCCATGATGCCGCAGCGGGCGCCCACAAACTCGCTTTCCGCTCGCAGGCACAGGCGCGCCGTCTCCTCCGGCGACAACTCGATGTCCGCTAGATCGGCAAACGCCAGCGCCGAGGCGACTTCCAGCGCGGCTGAGGAACTCAGCCCGGCGCCGATCGGCACCTCGCTCGCCACCACTACGTTGGCTCCGGGCAGACGCTGCCCTAGCCGATCGATTTCCAACGCGACTCCATAGACGTAGTCGCTCCAATCTCCCGCGGCCTTGGGGCGCTGCAAGTCCAAATTCAGCTCGACCACGCCCTCCAGATCCTGCGAGCGAACGACGAGCTTGCGGTCGTTTCTCGGCGACACGGCTACCCACGTCGACAAATCGATCGCCGCCGGCATCACCATGCCGTCGTTGTAGTCCACGTGCTCGCCGATGATGTTCACGCGTCCGGGAGCGCGGAAGACTCGCGGCTCATCCCCATACAGCGCTCGGAAGCCCGGGCGCAACTGCTGTGGCTCTGTCATGCAACCTCTACTCAATCGTATACAGTCCGGCGTCCAAATCGCGGCGTGTCTCGCGGTTGGGCTCTCCCACGGCGGCATGGATCGCCAAGACATTCCTACCTTCGCGCAGTAGGTGGGTGAAGGAGCTGAGGTTCTGGTGTCGATATTCTCGGCGCGTGCGACCGATCAATTCCGAGACTTCCGTCCCGTTGAGGTAGACGGCGCCGGCCGAAACCGCGTGCCAAGCCTCCAACCAAAGAGTCTCGGGAACTTCGTCGAGCTGGAACTCACGCCGCGCCCAAATCGCCTCGTTCTCCGCGGGCCAGACATCCCCGTCGGGGAACTGCGAATCCGGCGAGGAGCGCAACGGGGCCCTGCCCGTCTTCCACCCTTGGGGATCAAAGTTCAGCCCGGCCCAGTCGCCCGCGGGCTCCTCAAAGACGTACCTCCAAGTCTTCGGCGCATGCGCCGAAGTCGGCGCCAGCGTACGTGACCGCTTCGGCTTGGCCGCCAGCCGAGAGTGGAGTTCCGTCAAGCGCTCATCGTCGAACTTGACCACCTCGCGGTCGTAGGTCATCAATCCGTTCACTTCGCCCTCGACGTCCGTGGTCTGCGTGTAGATCATCGCCGCCAGCCCGCGAGCCCGCGGGCCTTCCAGGTTCCCCACGACCTCCACATAACGGTCGTTCAGCTCTTGCCGCGAGTGATAGGTCCGATAGCCCCAGTTGCGTTTGTCCCACCACAAATGGTCCTCCACCGGCCAGCCCAAGCCGCCGAACTCGCCCAGGATGTCGGCGCGGTCCTTTCCGCCCGACTGCATGCCCGGCCCCGGGTACATGTGCGTGTCGTAGATATCGCCGACGCCGCGATCGGTCCAGCCACTGGCGGCGTTCACCAGCCGTGTCGGGTCGTACTGCTTGGTCCATTCAGCGATACGGGCCGTGTCGTACTGCCCCCAACCCTCGTTGAACGGCACCCACATCACAATGGAACCGAAGACGCCGAAGTGGTCGATAATCTCGCGCCACTCCGATTCCCACTGTGCCGCGGATACGCCGTCGCGAGGCGCATCATGCTCGCCCCAGGGCCCTACGTAGAGCGAATGAGGGTCGTCGCGCCCGCCGCTCAGAAACGCGCTGGGCATATCCTGCCAGACCATCAACCCCAGCTTGTCCGCCCAGTAGTACCAGCGCGCCGGCTCCACCTTGACGTGCTTGCGCGCCGTGTTGAAACCGAGCCGCTTGGTCACCTCAATGTCGTAGCGAAGAGCCCCGTCGGTGGGAGCGGTGTACAGTCCGTCCGGCCACCAACCCTGGTCGAGCGGCCCCATCGCAAAGTAAGGCTCATTGTTGAGCTCGATCTGCATCCGGCCTTCGCCGTCGGCGCCGAGGGCCACCTTACGCATCGCAAAATAGGTCTCCACCACGTCCACCGCCGCAGTCTCGTGGAGCAGCCGCGCCTGCACGTCGTAGAGTTGGGGATCTTCGGGAGACCACGGCTTCGCGTCCGTCATCTCCACCACCAAAGGCGCGTCGGCCGGACCGTTGCCGGTCGCTACAGGCCGTCCGTTGTCGTACACCGTCACCGACAGCTGAGCGCCGGGGGCCGCGCCCGACAGCACCGGCTCGAAGGAGACCGTCCCGGCATCCAGGTCTGGAGTCGTCGTCAGGCGTTCAATCGCCAACTCCCCGAGAGGCTCCAACCAAACGGTCTGCCAAACTCCGGTCACCGCCGTATACCAGATGCCGCGCGGCTCCAACACTTGCTTGCCGCGCCCCTGCGTTCCGGTATCCGTCGGATCCCACACGCGGATTAAGATCTCCTGGCTGCCTTCCTCGTGCACCGCCCCTGTTACGTCGAACGAGAACGGCGTGTAGCCGCCTCGGTGGGCCCCCTGCTCCACGCCGTTGACCCAAACCCGCGCCTCCCAGTCGACCGCCCCGAAGTGCAAACGCAAACGCCTGCCCTTCCACGCCGGAGGGAGCGTAAACGTGCGTCGATACCAAAGCGCATCCGCCGGCGTAACCGCCCGCCCCACCCCGGACAACGCCGACTCCGCCGCAAACGGGACCAGAATCTCGCCGTCCCACTCGGCGGGTCGCCCCGCATCTCGACTTGTAATCGCGTAGTCCCAAAGGCCGTTGAGGTTGGCCCAAGCCTCGCGCCGAAGCTGCGGCCGCGGATAGTCCGGGAGCGCGTTCTCGGGCGAGACGTCCGCCACCCAACGCGTCATGATGCGCCCTTCAGCCGGCTTCCACTGACCGGCCAAGGGTAGAGCCGCACAAGCAGCTAAAAGGAGGATCTTCTTGAGTTGCATGACTATGGCTCATAGTCCGCCATCGGCGGATACTCTCGGCTCGGGGGGGTGAATCCAGGTTTCATCTTCGGTCGCCCGGGCAGCACGTAGGCTCGCTTCGCCCAGGCCTCGTATCTCTCAACCAATCTGTCGCGAACCGCCGGACGACTCGCCGCTAGATCATCGTTCTCTGACCGGTCCGCCTCGACATCGTACAATTCCCACGGCTGCCCGTTCTTCGCGACCAACTTCCAATTCACCGTCCGGACCGCACGGTTGCCTTCATGCTCGAAGTAAATCGCCTCGCGGTCAATCGGCTCATCGTCAAACGCCGGCACGAGGCTCTTGCCCTCTAAGGGTCGGATCGGCGTCCCTCTTGCCGTGCGCGGATACTCGGCGCCGGCAACGTCGAGCGCCGTCGCCATCAGGTCGATCAGATGTCCGGGCTGTCGCCTGAACGCTCCGCCCTTCGGCACGCGCGCGGGCCATTGCACCACCAACGGCGTCGAAACCCCGCCCTCGTGGACCCAGTGCTTGTACTCCCGGAAGGGCGTGTTCGAGGCCTGCGCCCATCCGCGACCGTACGTCAGGAAGTACCCCTCCCTGGATCCCAGTTGCCAAGCAGGCCCCCCACCCAACATGCCGCCTTCGGCGCAGCCTCCGTTGTCGATCAGGAAGAAGATCAGAGTATTCTCCAACTCGCCCTTCTCCTCCAATCCCCGCACCAACCGACCGATGTTCTGGTCCATGCGATCAATCTGCGCCGCGTAAATCGCCATGCGCAGGTCCATTTCGTCCTGCGTCGTCTCGGGTAGCGCCGACCAGTTCGCCGCATCCAGCGGCGCCGGCTTCCACCTCCGGTCGATCAGGCCCATGCGCCGCATCCGGTCCATGCGCTCGTCGCGCAACTTCTCCCAGCCGCCGCGGTACTTCCCTCGATACTTCGCGATGTCCTCGGCGAAAGCATGCAAGGGCCAGTGAGGGCTCATGTACGCGAGGTAGAGGAAGAACGGCTGCGCATCGTCTTCCCGCTCGGCGTCTTCCAGAAACTCCAGCGCGTAGTCGGTGAACGAATCCGTCGAGTAGTAGTCGTCCGCTGGAACCACCGGCGTCCGGTCCAGCGTAAGCAGCTTGTTCGGGTTCGGTCGGAAGAAATTGGCGGCCCCTCGGATCGTCCCAAAGTAGCGGTCGAACCCGCGGTCGACCGGCCACATTCCGGGAAACGTCCCTACGTGCCATTTCCCGGACATCAGCGTCCGGTAGCCCGCCGGTTTCAACGCCTCAGCGATCGTTACGCACTGCCGGTTTAGCTGCCCGCGATAGCCTTCGTACCCCATGTCGAAGCGCATCCGCTCGTCTTCGTTCGTCATGTGCCCGATGCCCGCTTGGTGCGCGTAGAGCCCGGTCAGCAACGACGCCCGCGTCGGACAGCATCGCCCCGCGTTGTAGAAATCGGTAAACCGCAAACCGTTCTCGGCCATGCGGTCGATATTGGGCGTCTCGATCTCGCCTCCGTAGCAGCCGAGGTCCGAGTAGCCCATGTCGTCGGCCAGCAGAATAACGATGTTCGGTCTCTCCGCCGCCGCTACCGGAGCCAGCAGAGCGAACAGCATTGCAAACGCTTTCATGAACTGCCAGAGTCTATCACGCCGAGAACCCCGAGATGACAAATGGAAACTGTTTCTGAAAAACTCTGAAACAGCCCGATGACTTTACGAGAAGTAGCCAAGCTCGCCGGCGTCTCCGTCGCCACCGCATCCCGCGTCATGAATACTCCTGACGTCGTTCGAGAGCCAACCCGGCTGCGGGTGCTGGAGGCTGCAAAATCCCTCAATTACCAGCCGAACCGCTACGCCCAAAGCCTAGTCGGCGGCGTCAGCCGGGTCTTGGGAGTCATCGTCTCCAACGTAGCGAACCCCTTTTTCGCCGACATCCTACAGGCACTCGAGCGTCGGGCCACCGAGCACGACTACGAGCTCGTGCTTGAGAGTACGGACTATCGCCCGGCCCGCCTGGACGCCGCGCTGAACCGCATGCTCAGCAGAGGCTTGGCGGGAGTCGCAGTCGCCGCATCGGAGGCCGATGAGAGCGTGGTCGCGCGGCTCGCGGCGGCCGGCCGGCCCGCTGCCATCCTCAACGACGCAAGCGGAATCGATGATACCGTCACCCGCATCGCCTTGCGCTACGACCATTCCATGCGGCGCGCGGTCGAATACTTGCACTCCCTCGGACACAGGCGCATGGGCTTCGTCAGTCACCACGCCTCGCTAGACCCGCTGCGCCAACGCGGCAGCTCCTTTGAGACGACCGTGCGCAGCTTTCCCGGCGTCGAGTTCGCCACCTCCGCCGGCGCCGATTCGCCGTCGGGAGGCCGTCAGGCACTGCGATCGATGCTTGACTCCGGCTTCCGTCCGACGGCGGTTCTCGCAGTCAATGACTTTATGGCCGTGGGGGCTCTCCGCGAGCTGCGAGACGCCGGTTTTGAGGTGCCGCGCGATGTCTCGCTCATCGGCTTCGACAACATCGAACTCGCCGAGTACTTGGCCCCGGCGCTCACCACGATCAACATCCCGCGCGGGCAAATCGCAGAGATCATCTTCGAGGCGCTGACCAGCCGCGCGAAGAACGGAGAGGCGACCGGACGCCGGATACAACTCGATCCCGAACTAGTCCTGCGGGACTCCACCGCCCGGGCGCCGGTGAGCTAGTTTCCAGTTCCTCCCAACTATCCGCGCCGTCTCCGGGGCCTCCCCAAGCACGCGCCCCCTTGAATTCGCTCATGCTCTCCGCCGAGCCGTCCGATAAGCCGCTTGTACGGAGGATTGCTGCGGAATGGGAATCAACGTGATGATCGTGGACGACTCGTCTGTGATGCGGAAAATCGTCGAACGAAGTCTCCGCCAGGCCTACAAGGACCCCATCGATGAGGTTCTGGAGGCGGGCGACGGAGGCGAAGCGATCGAGAAACTACAGGCGGCCTCGGTGAACGTAATCTTTTCGGACATCAACATGCCGAACGTAAACGGCATTGAGTTTCTGAAAAAGCTGCAAGACTCGCCCCAATCGGATGCGCCGGTCATCATGATCACGACCGAAGGCGGCGAGCAGACCGTGCTCGAGGCGATCCAACTCGGAGCCAAGGGATTCATCCGGAAGCCGTTCACCCCCGTACAGATGGAAGCGGCGCTCACCAAGGCGCTGGCCTAGGAGGAGATCTCAAAATGGCGCTGCAAACCGATACCGAAATCACCTCCGAACAGCTCGCTGAGATCGTGCAGGTCAGCGCGATTCAGGTGTTCGAGATGATGGTCGGCCTCCCCATCACTTCCACAAAATGGACCGTGCACGACGATCTGCGGGCATTCGACGGCGTGGTCGGCATGATCACGTTTACCGGAGATTGGATCGGCGCCGGTTTGTTCTGCTGCGACGAAGAGTTGGCCTGTCTATTCGGTTCCAAGATGTTGATGGTGGAAGTGGCCCAAGTCGACGCGGATGTCCTCGACGGCGTCGGCGAGCTGTCCAACATGATCTTGGGCAGCGTCAAGGAAGCCCTCGAGAAACGGACTGGACCGTTGGCCCTCGGCATTCCGACCGTGGTTTACGGCAAGAACTTTATGGCTCGCCCGGGCGTCCATTCCGCTTGGATTGAGACCTCGTTCGAACATGAAGGCCGCGAGTTCGCCGTTTGGACCAGCATCCAGGCGGTCTAGTTCTCTAGCGGACGGCGACCGTCGCGCTAGGCTGAATTTCGACGCCGCCCACCGTCATCTCCAAGGTTGCGGCCGGGTTGGAGCCGAGTTCGCGCGACAGAATCACGTTCACCTGCGTCAGCCCGTTGACCAGTCCGGGCGCGGCGCCTTGATAGATCACCTGAGCCTCAACTCCTCCCACTCGGACCGTCACCGGCGCCAGCACTCGCGGAAACGGCTGGCGAAGCGGAACAAGCTCCCCGTCGACGCCCGGGGGCGCCGTTTGTCCGGCCCCGGTCATGAAGATCTGAATGACGGAACCGGCCACGGCGCCGTTCTGCGGACCGTTGACCGAGAAGTCCTGGTTAAGCACTGCGGCTTGTCCGCTCCCCGTCTGGTTGAGAGTGAACACCGCCGGCCGCGTCGGAACCACCGGGACGGTGATCGGCAGAGACGGCGCGCCGTCGACCTCCACCTGCAGAACAACGCTCGATTGACCGTCTAAGAAGAAGGGAGCCACCGCTGAAACCTGATTCGGGCCCGCGAAGAGCATGGCGGCGGGAGCGTCGTTGAACAAGACCCGCGTGAGACCCAGTTGCCGCGGCAAGCGTCCTTCCGGGTCCGCCTGGGCGACGACCAACTCCTCGGGCCCGATCCCTGCGCCAAAGAGCGACAGAATCTCGCCCGGTGCGACCGCTCCGCTGGAGAAGTCGGCGGAGTTCACGACGGCCTGTGGACTCAGGCGAGGCCGAAACAGTTCGAAGACGAAACCGTCGCTCGCCCCGCCCCCAAAGAACCGTTGCGGTGCACCCGGGCTCAACGGCCAGCCCGGCCCCGTTTGCGGCGTACGAACGGGCCCCTCAGCGATCCCGAATCCCTCAATCTCAAGCGCCCCGACAAACACCTCCGAGCCGGACTCCAATGCCGCTACGGCGCTGACCGAATCGGAAGCGGACGAGCCGTAGAACCCAAGGTATTCCGTGGTCGCACTGCTGAAATCTTGGTTAAAGCAAAACTTCGCAGCGAGCGCTTCGGCTCCGCCTGCGATCTGACGCTGAGGAAACGTGCTGCTGAGCGGCAAATCGGCCGAGGAGGTTCGTCCGCCCAGAACCAGGCATCCGTCGGAGTAGGCCATATCCTGAACCGATTCAGCCGTCCCGCCACCCACCCAGAAATGTAGTTGCTGTGAGTTAAGAAATTGCGAGAAGGCGGCGACGAGAATACTGCGAGAGCCGGGGTTCTCCCGGAACGCTCCAGGCGGGGGGGCGGGCAAAGACGCGGGAGCAATCAAGTCCTCGCCGTTGCTTTCCAATAGGGCCAGAACACGGAAGCTCGGATCGAGCCCCACCGGCGGCCCCGTCGACTCGATCTCCAACCCATGCAGCGACTCCGACCCGAAGCCGCCGAAGTAAGTACGCCCCAACTCTCGGTAGAGGAAGGGCTGGCCAAACCGGCGCCGGATCGGCGTGAAGCAAGCCAGGTAGGCGTCGGTGTTCCCGCCCGGCTCGGTCTGGACTCCGTTCTGGGCCGGCAGATCGTCGGACGAGGTCCGAATGCCGAGACAGAACGAACCGTCCGGGGCGACGGCCGCGCGCGCGTCGGCGTCCTCGCGCGGGCCCCCAAAGTAGGTCGCGTAGGTACGCTCGATGCGGTCCTCGCCCGGGGTCTTGCAGAGAACTGTGACCGCACCGTCGGCGGCACCGGCGCGGCTCGGTTGAGCCGGGAAGACGGTGACCGGGAAGTCGTCTGAGTCCGATACGCCCACCAGCACGGCGCAGCGATCGGCGGGAGCGGGAGCGAAAGGAGCCAGCAGGCCGTGCTGGGCCAAATCATCCTCCGTGCCGCCGACGAGAGTCCCGTAGGCGAGCTCATAGTTGGTCGGGTTGGACTGTCCTACCGGAGGCGTCTTGCCGAGCGAGAAGAAAGGGAAATCGGTCTCGCGGAGTACGGCGTAGAACAGATCCGCCCCGCCTCGAAGATCGCGCTGCAAACCGTCCGTGGTGATCGGGAAATCAGTGGAACGCGTATCGCCGAACACGTGCAAGTCGCCGTCGGCGTCCAACTCGACGTCGACGGCGCGATCGTCCTGGTCCCCGCCAAGAAACACGCTGGACGCAACCCGCCAGCCGACTTCGCCGAACGGAGTGACGCCCCGTTCGAGCCGCGTAATCACAACGTCGAGCCCGCCCCTCGGCACGTAAGGGAACGCGCCCGCCGGCTGCGGGAAATCGGGGGAATCAGTCAACCCGGCGACCCAGAGGGATCCGTCGGGAGCGGCCTCAACGGCCTGGATTTGGTCTCGCCCCGCTCCGCCAAGGTAGCTGGAGAGACCGACGCGGGGGTCGATGACCAGCGTTCGCGAAACATCGTAAGGCCCCAGATCGAAGCCGATCGAGCCGTCGGCCAGTTCGAGGTAGCCCGAACGGACCGGGGTACGATCGCCGTCGTCGCCGATCTGGTACGCGACCGGCGGATGGAGGGAATGCAGGCTGGAGAGTTGCAACTCGCCTGAATCGAGAATTCGCGGCCGACCTTCTCCTTCGAGTTGCATCCGCAACAGGGATGGATCGGCGCCGGGCTCAAGAACGAAGTCGTATTCAAGCTCGCTACCGGCGGCGTAGTAGTCGAGATCGACTCCGGGGTAGACGTCGCTGAACGTCGCTCGCCGGCCGCGCGCGGCGCCGTAGATCCACTCCTTGGAATCGCGTCCGCGAAGATAACTGACGCTCCCGACCGGCTGGTCCAGGGCCGCTGCGGCGGACGAGTCGGCGCCGAGGAAGCGGAGCTCAAACTGCTCGTCGTGTGAGCGCACGCGGAGAAAATCCGAGCCGACCGCGGCGGACAGGCCGGGGCCGCGGGCCAACAGGGGCGCATCGACAGGCCCTTGGCCGAGATTCTCCTCAAAAGCTAGAGCGGATGCGGCGCTCAGGGACTCAGGATCGGCCGGCGGGATCGACTCCGGATCGGACCGGATGAACCAGACCAGCAAGGCGAGCAGAAAGAGGGGAGCGGCGATCCAGATGGAGCCGCGAACGGCGGTAGGCATGGAGTTGAAACGAAGACGCCTCTTTTGGGCGTCGGGGGGCTGCACAAGATGATACCCTGCCCGCAATGTCTTCGGGACGTATCTTCTGTTCACATCTTGTGGACGTGTGGATGCCGAAACATAGCGACGCTCCCGAGAAGGCGGTTCTCGAAGAATTGAGCGCCCTGGAAGCGGCCGTCGCCGTGGAACGCAGCTATCCGCCTCAGAGCCGGGTCTTGATTGAGACTGGCGCGAACGGCCCCGCCATTCCTGGTGAAGTATCGACGGTTGAAGAGCGCGAAACCGATCGCCTGCTTCGAGTCGTCTTTCGTGACGGTTATCGCTGGACGTCCGAGGACTGGACCCCGGACCACGCAATCAAGGTAGCCGAGGGCAGCAGCGGCGCGGCCGCGGGCTAGGACGGCTGCGGCGGCTAGAACGTGATCCCGACCATGATCTCCAGCTGTGTGGCGTTGCTGCGCACAAAGCCCAGATCGACCGCATTCTGCATCCAGCGCGTCGCACGAGCCTCCAAGCTCACTCGGACTCCAAAGTCGTCCGTGCCCTCAATCCCGATGGCAAAAACTCCGCCGATCGGATTGCTGTTCGCGAAATTTGGACTGATGGACTCGGTCCTTCCCGTGGCGTCGATCACGTTGTCGTCGTTCGGAATCAGGTCTTCTGGGAGGATAGTGGTCCGCTGGCCCTCGTCGCTCATGATGTTGCGCAGAGCGATTCCGCCCGAAAAATAGGCGCGCGCCTTGTCCGGGTTGCCAAAGTAGCGCTTGACCAGGATGGGAACGTCCAGGTACCGGAAGTTGACGACGTCAATCGTTCTTTCCACGAACTCCGCCGGATCGTCTTCCGTGCTCTGTGTGTCCACCGTAATGTCCAGCCCGTAGTCGGCCTTTCGGGTCAGGAAGTCGATCTCCACCGCCCACTTGTTATTGGGGTTGACCTGGACCATGCCGCCGTAGAAGATGCGTCCCGTGTTGGAGGCGCCTTCGCTCGCCACAAACAGAGCGGGCGGTCCCGCCAGTCGGTCAAACGTCCGGTCGGAAATTGAGAAGTGATCCATGGCGTTGCCGCCGGCTCGGAACCCGACCGACACCCGGCGATATCCGCGTTTGTCTACAAGAGGCTCTTCTTCCTGAGCTGAACCGGGCAATACGAAGATTCCGGCCAGAAGAAACAGACCTGCAGCGGTCTTACACAACGACAAGGTTTTTTCGGCTAAATGCTTCACGCAGTCTCCTCCACTCATTTTCTCTTACGCGCGAGAGCGCAACAGGGGTGCTACGGAGTGGGTCCCGTGGCTAGGGATTCTTCGAGGATAGCGCCAGAGCGACCAAGAGTGCTCGCTCAGTGCCGCGCCAAGAATCCGCGGAGTCAAACAACTCGGCGGGAGAGTGGGCTCCACGACCCGCTCCGCCCCCGCCGATAGTGACCGCGGGAACGGCCAGACTCATGCCCACATTGGCGTCCGTGGACCCGGACCGCAAGCGCCCTTCGCCTCCCGCTTCCATCGTCGCGGCAATCACGGCCTGGACGGTCGGCGAGTCTTCCGGAGTCACGCCCGCGGGCCGCAGACCGACCTGGTCGAGCACCAGCTCCAGAGCCCGAGGGTCCGGCCAACGCTCCTTTTCCGCCTCAAGCGCGCTCTGCGCTGCAGCCAGAAAGGTCTGGTGGAGATCGTCCAGCAACGCTGGGTCCGAAGAGCGCATGTCGACCTCGCAAGAGGCCTCGAAGGCGATGGAATTTACAGACGTACCGCCGGAGACGCGGCCGACGCTGAAAGTCGTCTTAGGATTCGAGGAGACCTGGAAATCAGAGATCTTGGCAATCAGGCGGCCCAGCGCATGGATCGGATTCGCCATGCCGAACGATCCGTAGCTGTGTCCGCCGGGTCCCTTGAACGTCACCCGGTAGCGGTAGCTGCCGACGCCGACGTTGACGGTTCCCAGCCCCGCGCCGTCGACGGAAACGAATCGGTCGATCTGGTCCTTGAGCTCGTGCTCGAACAGATACTTCACGCCCCGCAAATCGCCCAGTCCCTCCTCGCCCACCGTACCGACAAAGACGATCGGCCCCTCGGTCTGGATCTGTGCATGGTTAAGCGCGTCGATGACGCCCAGTAGGACGGCTAGTCCTCGGCCGTCGTCGCCGATGCCCGGCGCGGTGAGCACGGAACCGTCGCGCCTGACCTTCACGTCAGTCTCGGCGGGAAACACCGTGTCCAGATGAGCGCTCAACACCAGCAGAGGGCCTTCGTCGCGCCCAGGACGCACGCCGAGCACGTTCCCTTGCTCGTCCACGCGGACATCCCGGAGGCCACGTTCGGCGAAGAGTTCCCGGTATCTCTCGCCGCGCTCAGTCTCGGCAAAGGGAGGCGCGGGAATCTCCGTCAGCTCCACCTGGTAGTCCAGCACGCGCGACTCGTTTTGCCGGATGAAGTCCCGTGCCTGACGCAGCGCCTCGTCCGCGGGGGCGGCGACGGCCGTGGATACGACGACAAAGAGAGCGATAGCTGGGCGCATTGATTGGAGGATAGCGCCTCCGCGCTAAACTAATCGGCTCTCATGGAACAAGCTTTGCTGGAACACTATCGCGCGCAGCGTGAGGCAAATCTCGAGGGTCTTTTTGAGCTGCTCCGCATCCCTTCGATCAGCGCGCTTCCTGCCCATCGTGACGACGTCCGCAGGGCTGCGGAGTTTCTTGCCGCGGACCTGACCAAGATGGGAATGGACTCCGTCCGGTTGATCGAGGGCGACGGGCATCCCATCGTCTACGCCGACTGGCTGCACGCCCCCGGCAAGCCGACCCTCGTCCTCTACGGACACTACGACGTCCAACCGCCGGACCCGCTGGACGAATGGCTGTCGCCGCCCTTTGAACCGACCGTCCGCAACGACAACGTCTACGCACGCGGGGCCGTAGACGACAAGGGCCAAACCTATCTCATCCTCAAAGCCGTCGAAGGCCTGATGGCCGTGCAAGGCAAGCTGCCGGTCAACGTCAAGTTCCTGATTGAAGGCGAGGAAGAGACCGACGGCGGGGTCCTGCGCGACTGGCTCACGGCGAACGGCTCTGAACTGGGCGCGGACGCCGCACTGATCTGCGACACCGAGATGTTCGCCCCGGGGCTCCCGACGATCACCACCGGACTTCGCGGCATGGTTTACGCGGAGATCGAAGTACGAGGCTCTCGCACCGACCTCCACTCAGGGATGTACGGCGGCGTGGCCCCCAACGCGTTTCAAGGCCTCGTGGAGATTCTGTCCGGACTCAAGGCTCCTGACGGAAGGGTCCTGATTCCCGGCTTCTACGACGACGTGGAGGCGCCCTCGGCTGCCGAGTTGGAAGCCTGGGCGAAACTGCCCTACGACGAAGACGCGGTGCGCGTGAACGAAATCGGGTCCAAGACCCTGACCGGCGAACCCGGCTACACCCCGATGGAGAGAATGTGGGCCCGCCCCACGTTCGAGATCCACGGGATGCCCGGCGGCTTCATCGGCGAGGGCGCCAAGACCGTCATCCCCGCCAAGGCGACCGCCAAGATCAGCACGCGGCTGGTCCCCAACATGGATCCCGATAAGATCGCCGACGCATTGAAGACGGCGGTCCAAGCGTTGGAGCCGAAGGGCATGACGGCGACCACCCGCATTCTCGGGAAGGCGCCGGCGTCGTTGAGTTCGACCGACAGCATTTACGTGCGGAAAGCGGCCGAGGCGATGGAGCAGAGCTTTGGCCGACGCACCGTCTACCAGCGGAGCGGCGGCTCCATTCCGGTGGTCGGGCTAATGCAAGAGCAAGCGGGCGTTCCCAGCGTGATGATGGGCTTCGGGCTGCCGGACGACAATCTGCACGCTCCCAACGAAAAGTTCCATCTGCCCAACTTCTACGCGGGTATTGAAACCGTCGGCCGATATCTGACCCTGCTCGGAGAGTGACCATGCGCAGCCTCGTTCTTGGCGTCCTAGCGGCGAGCCTCACGTTGGCGGCCGAGAAACCGAACATCCTGCTGATCGTCGCCGACGACTTGGGGTACGCGGAACTTTCCTGCCAAGGCTCGCGAGACCTGCCCACGCCGTTCATCGATTCCATTGCAGACAACGGCATCCGCTTCACCTCCGGCTACGTCTCGGCGCCGGTTTGTTGCCCGTCTCGGGCGGGACTGATGACAGGACGCTACCAGACCCGATTCGGCCATGAGCGGAACGCTATCGGCGTCCAGAACCTCGACGAACATGTCGGACTGCCGTTGAAAGAAACGACTCTCGCCGAGCGGCTACAGCGAGAAGGCTATCGTACGGCGCTCGTCGGCAAGTGGCACCTTGGAGCTCACCCCACGAGACACCCTCTGTCGCGAGGCTTCGACTACTTCTTCGGCTTTTTGAACGAAGGACGCTACTACGTTCCGCGGCCCTATCTGGGCGTCGCAACCTGGCTCAGGATCGCGCGCAATCCTGAGACGCCCGGCGGCCCCCCGCTGCATCGGGGACGGCTGTACTTCTCCGACCAGATGGGCAACAACATGGACGAGCCGACCTACGACAAGGCCAACCCGGTCATGCGCGGACGTCGCCCGATCATCGAGCGCCAGTATCTGACGGATGCGCTCGCCCGCGAAGCCGTCGACTTCGTCGGCCGAGACGACGACCGGCCGTTCTTTCTCTACTTGGCATTCAACGCTCCGCACAGTCCCCTCCAGGCCAAGGACCGCACCATGCAACGGTTCGCCCATATTGAGGACTTGCAACGGAGAATCTTCGTCTCCATGGTCGCCGACATGGACGACGCCGTCGGTCGAGTCCTCGCCAAACTCGACGAGCAGGGCGAGAAGAACGAGACCCTCATCTTCTTCCTGAGCGACAACGGCGGCCCAACTCGTGAGTTGACCTCCTCAAACGCTCCGCTCAGGGACGGCAAAGGCCGCGTCTACGAGGGAGGACTCCGCGTGCCCTTCCTGGTCCAGTGGAAAGGAGAGCTCCCGGCCGGCAAGATCGACCGGCGACCGGTCATCGCGCTAGACGTCTTTCCGACGGCAGTACGAGCGGCTGGGGGAGCGCCGGAAGAAGGATCGGACGGCGTCGACTTGTTGCCGTATCTGAATGGAGACAATCGCGGAGATCCCCACGAGACCCTGTACTGGCGGTACGGTTCTAGAATTGCCCTGCGCCACAACGACTGGAAGCTGACGGGACGATACGATCCCGCCGCCGGAACCGGCCGCGACTTCGAGCTGTTCGCCCTAGACTCCGACCTGGGTGAGACCCAGGATGTTGCAACGAAGAACCCAGGGGTCGTCGAGGAGTTGAGGGGAATGTGGGAGTCCTACAATCGTCATATGATCACCCCCCTCTGGGGCGCAGACCCCAGGTCGAGACCAAGCCGCGACAACGTGCCGCTGGAGCTTCTCGATCTCCAGCAGTAACTGGAAAAAGAGCGGATTCACACACCCTGGGGTTGCCAACGAGCAACGGACCTTTGGTAGACTCGGAGAGTCCGGTCAACTCTACCCGAACGGTTGATCATCAGGACTTACAGCGCCTTCGAGGAGGACAGCATCGGGTCAAACCGTCGGACAAGCCCGCATCCGACTTTTACGCATTATTGGATTGGCCATTAGGCCGTTGATTGCGAGGCGCACTCACCTGAAGTGGAATTCAGGGAAAGACCTCATATACGGCGGAACCGCTAGTTCTATACGCTGACCCTGAAGGTACCAGTACGTACTTCCTATCGCGCCCCAGGAAGTGACATCGCCCTAGTACTGGTACTTTTTCTGTCGATACGTGTATCGGGGTTCAAATCGACGTGGCAAACAAGAAAGTACGAAATCTACACATCGCTGCATTCGCGGCAGCTCTCTCCCTCACTTGCGGACTACGGGCGCAAGATGCGACAAGCCTTTTTTCAACGGTCGACGCCGCCAAGGGACCTGCGTCAGCAGCGGCTTCAACAACTGATCCCGAGGTGATCCAGTCTCGGCTCGTCACCTTGGATCTAGTGCAACTGGAGCCCCAAGGCGAAGCGGTAGGAAGCAAGATACGCTTCAATCTCTTTGACGACGCAGTGGCCGAATTGGAGTTGGCGCGGGCGACGCGACCTCTCTCGGGCGGCCTCCATTGGTTTGGCCGGGAATCGGGCGACCAAATCGAGACCGCAGTCTTGAGCATTGTAGAAGGACGCACCAGCGGCAGCCTGACCGTCGGCTCGCGGTTCTTCCGGATCGAGCACATCGCTGGTCCCATCCACCGCATTGAAGAACTCAGCTCCGAGCGCGAGTCGTTCGGCGAAGACGCATTGATTCCTCCGGGCGCCCCCAAGACTCAGCCCTTGGCGCACATGTTGGAAGCTCCGCCGACCGCTGAGATGAGTTCGTCGCATATCGTGGACATCCTGGTCTGCTACACCCCCGCGGGAAAGAACCGGGCGGGAGGCAAAACGGCGATTGAGGACCGGGCGAGCTTGGCGGTGGCCGAAGCCAATTCAGCCTTGGTGAACAGCGGCGCCGGCGGGACGCAATGGAACCTCGTAGGAGCAGTCGAGGTCAGCCCCTCCGCCCCAGGCGACAGCTCGCCGCCCTCGGAACAAGCCAGCGCGAGCTATTTGAACTACTTGACCTACGACATGACGCACGTACACGCGTTGCGCGACAGCTATGGTGCGGACGTGGTTTCGCTGTGGATCGACAACGTATCGTCGGGCACCATCGGAATCGGTTGGATCATGCCGGACTTGGCGGTGACCTACGAGTGGTACGACTTTGCGCCTTTCGCCTTCAATATTGTGGAGGCGCACTTCGCGCGCGGTCCCCAGTACACATTTGCTCATGAAGTCGGACACAACCTCGGAAGCGCGCACAACCGCGCCAGCGCCCAAAGCGACGGAGCATATAGCTACTCCTACGGCTTCCAGCAGCCCAGTTCGTTCTACACGTTGATGTCGTACTCTTCCGGTTGCGGAGGCTGCACGCCGGTCAATGCCTGGTCAAACCCAGACGTCCTGATCAACGGCAAACCGACCGGAGCTACTGGCTCACTGGCTGCGGACAACGCCCGTAGTCTCGAAAATACGGCCCCCTTGGCCGAAGCCTTTCGCGCGTCCGTCAGCGGCCCGCCCCCTCCGCCTCCTCCCTCCAACAACCCGCCGACGGCAAACCCCCAATCGGTCACCACGCCCTATGAGACGTCGAAGTCGATCACTTTGAGCGGATCAGACCCGGACGGGGACTCGCTGTCGTACTCGATCGTCAGTCAGCCGTCTCACGGCTCTCTCTCCGGCTCGGGCAAGAACCGAACCTACAACCCCGGCAACGGATACTCGGGTTCCGACAGCTTCGTCTTTCGAGTCAACGACGGCAAGGGCGCGACCGACGACGCCACCATCTCCATTACCGTGCAAGCCGGGGCGCCGCCTCCGAGCACGCTCGTCTCGGAGGTCTTCGTCGTCAACGGAGTCAATGACTCAAACTGGACTTCGGTCGGACTGTCCAACCAATATGATTCGCCGGTCGTTGTCTGCACTCCCGCATACGAGAAGACCGCGCAGCCGGCCGTCGTGCGCATGCGCAACGCCTCGGGCTCCAGTGTCGACATTCGACTCAAATCGCCCGGCGCCGCCGGAGTCACCGCGACAGTCCACTGCATGGCCATGGAAGAGGGCGTTTACACGTTTGGCCAGAACGGCGTCAAGGCAGAGGCCGTCCGCTATACCTCGACCGTCACCGATCATGCATCCTCCTGGTCCGGGCAAACCCGCTCTTACCAGAATAGCTACTCCAATCCAGTCGTCGTAGGTCAGGTAATGACATACAACGGCGGACGCTTCTCCGCATTCTGGGCGCGCGGATCCTCCTCAACGGCGCCCCCGAGCGCGTCCGTCTTGAGAGTCGGCAGGCACGTGGGTGAGGACTCGATAAAGACCCGCAACAACGAAACAGTCGGCTACATTGTCATGGAGGCCGGCGCCGGCAACCTGGGCTCGGTAGCCTACGAGGCCGGGGTCGGAGCCAAGAGCGTGCGTGGTATGGGAGACAACCCGCCCTACACCTACCAGCTGAGTTCGATGAACAACGTACAAGCCGCGGTCGCAAGCTCCGCCGGCATGGCGGGCGTCAACGGAGGGTGGCCGGCCATTTACGGCTTCAACGGCGTCAGCGGCTCGACTCTCCGATTCGCCATCGATGAAGACGTGCTCCAAGACGCCGAACGAGTGCACACCACTGAACGGGTCGCTTATGTCGCTTTCGGCAGCGCAACCCCGGTCGGCGAAACGAACCAGGCGCCCACTGCCGACGCGCAGTCCGTCTCGACCGCCTACCAGACTCCAGTCAACATCGTCTTGACCGCGAGCGACCCGGACGGAGATACCCTGGGATTCCAGACCACCTCCTCGCCCTCTCACGGTTCTCTCAGCGGAGCCATGCCGAACGTCGTATACACGCCGAACAACGGGTACTCCGGTCCGGACAGCTTCACATTCCAGGTCAACGACGGACGCGGAGGTACGGACTCGGCCCAGGTCTCCATCACCGTCGGCTCCCAGACCGCTCCGCCCAACAGCCCTCCGACCGCCAACCCGAAGTCGATTACGACCTCCACGGGCTCGGCGAAGTCGTTCACGCTGACCGGCTCCGATCCCGACGGCGATCCGTTGACGTTCCACATCATCGAGCAGCCGTCCAAGGGATCCCTGAGCGGCAATCTGCCCAACCAGGTCTATACGCCGAACCCCGGCTTTAGCGGCCAGGACGACTTTACGTTCGAGGTGCGGGACGGAAACGGCGGAGTCGACCAGGCGGTCGTCTCCATTACCGTGCAAGGCCAAACCGGCTCCCTCCACATCGAGAAGCACACGGTAAACACCGCGGGCAATTGGACGCAGATCACCTACAACCAACCGTTCGACTCTCCACCCGTGGCCGTCTGTACAGCGCAATACGCAACGAGTGCAGAGGCAGCGGTGGTTCGCGTCACAAACGTCTACAAGAAATCCTTGCTGGTTCGCCTCCAAACACTCGGGGGAAACCCGAAAGTCTCGGGGACGGTCCATTGCCTGGTCGTTGAGGAGGGCGTCTATACCCTGGCGGAGCACGGGGTACGCATGGAGGCGGTCAAGTTCACTTCGACCAAGACTGATCGCTCTGGCTCATGGAACGGGGAGTTCCGCTCCTACCAGCAGGCGTACGCAAACCCCGTCGTAGTGGGTCAAGTAATGTCCAGTCTAACCAACCGCTTCTCGGTCTTCTGGGCTGCGGGCGCCGCCGTTCATTCCGCCCCGTCGGGCACCGTCCTTCGCGTCGGCAAGCACATCGGGGAAGACCCCACGACCGCTCGGCCCAATGAGACCCTATGCTACATTGTGATCGAGGCTGGCAGCGGCCAACTCGGAAACTACGACTATGCCGCCGCAGTCGGCCCCAAGTCAGTGAGCGGCATCACCAGTGGGGCTCCCTACACCTACAGTGTTTCCAACGCGGGCGCGAACTCGGCCATACTGAGTTCCGCCGGCATGACCGGAAACAACGGCGGATTCCCCGTCCTGCTTGACTCCGGCGTCTCCGGCGGCGTCATGAAGCTAGGCATCCAAGAGGATCAGCTGCTGGATTCGGAGCGCACGCACACGCCTGAAACGGTGGCGTACATCGCTCTTCAGTAACGCCGCAACCATTCGTCCAGCACGCCCGGTCGAGCAACCGCTCGGCCGGGCGTCTTTTATTGGACCTGGAGTTGGATCGGCGGACGCTCAGCGCCCGCCTGAGTCACAAAGAGATCGACGGAATCGGATGGGGCTGAAGGGGCTGCGTCTGATATCGTTTGTAATCGATCGTGCACGTCGTTAGTGAAGATCATGCCGTCAACCGGGGCGGCGGAGAACGCCTCCAGTACTTTGGCTTTACGGCCTTGGTCGGGCTGCTCCTGCTGCTCAACTTCCTGGGCGTCTGGGACACGTTCCTGGGCGTCAATACGGCTCTGTTTCTCACGCTCATAGCCGGCTACAAGACCTTCTACCGGGCGATCGCCGAGCTGCTCGAAGGGAAAATCTCCGCCGACCTCGCGATCGTCATCGCCGCATTCGCCGCAACCTTGGTGGGCGAGTATTGGGCCGCCGCCGAGGCCATGTTCATCATGCTCGTCGGCGAGGGCCTGGAGGCCTGGGCGGCGGGTCGAACGGAGGCGGCAATCCACCGTTTTGTGGATCAGCTTCCGCGTCACGCGACGGTCGAACGGGACGGCACAGAAGTAGAGGTCCACGTCGAGGACCTCGAACCGGGCGAAGTCGTCGTGGTTCGAGCGGGCGAACGGATCGCGGCGGACGGCGTGGTCATTGAGGGCTCGTCGAGCGTGGACGAGAGTCCGATTACGGGCGAATCCGCTCCGCGCGACAAGGACGCCGGCGCGGACGTCTTCTCGGGCACAATCAACGGTCACGGTCGATTGCGCGTGCGGGTGACGAGCGCCGCCGAAGACTCTACACTCGCCCGGCTCATCCAGATGGTCGAGGACGCCCACGACCGGCAGGCGCCGGTCGTCCGTCAGGCCGACCGCTACGCACGCTATTTCCTGCCGGCTATCCTCATCCTCGCCGGCTTGACCTGGTACTTCAGCGCCGAAGACGGCGTGATCCGGGCCGTCGCCGTGCTCATCGTGGCCTGTCCCTGCGCCTTGATCCTGGCGACGCCGGCCGCGATGGTGGCGGGCATCGGCGGCCTAGCGCGTCGCGGGATTCTGGTGCGCGGCGGAACTTCGCTGCAAACCGGCGCCGAGATCGACACCGTGGTCTTCGACAAGACCGGGACGCTGACCTCGGGCGAGTTTCGGATTCTGAAGATCCTGCCGGTCGAAGGGGCCACCGAAGATCAAACCCTGTCCCTAGCCGCCGCCGCCGAGGCGGGCTCGGACCATCCGCTCGCGCGGATCATCGTGGAGTCGGCCCGCGAGCGTGGAATTGCCCCTGCGGAAGCCTCCGAGGCGCGCATTCTTCCTGGAAGGGGAGCCGAGGCGCGCATTCCCTCCGGCGTGGTGCGGGCCGGAAACGCTCAACTGCTCGACGATCATGGCATCGCGGGCGCGCAAGCTCTAGTGGAAGAGGGGGACCGCTTCGGCGCAACGCCGGTGTTGGTTGCGCTCGACCAACAGATCATCGGTGCGATCCTGTTGCGCGACACGCTCCGCGAAGGCGTGTCCGAGGCAATCCACGAACTGGAGCATGCCGGGATCGGAAACATCATCCTGCTGACCGGCGACCGCCGCAAGGCAGCCGACGCAATGGCCCGCGAGGCCGGAGTGACGCATGTCGAGGCGGAGCTGCTTCCGGAGCAAAAGCTCGACCGCATCCGTCAGCTCCAACTGCAGGGACGCAAAGTCGCCATGGTCGGCGACGGCGTGAACGACGCACCGGCGCTCGCCGCCGCCGACGTGGGGATCGCCATCGCGGGCTCGGGCGCGGACATCGCCGCCGAGGCGGCGGACGTGGTGGACCTAAATCGCGGCGTCACCAAGCTGCCGCGTTTCTTCGACGTCTCCCGAGGAACGGTCTCGGTCGTCTGGCAGAACATCATTCTGTTCGCCGGAATCGTCAACGCCGTCTCGGTCTACTACGCTTCCACGGGGTCCTTGGGACCGGCCCAGGGCGCACTGGTTCACCAAGTGTCGTCCATCCTAGTGATGCTGAATTCGGTGCGCCTGCTGCGCATCGAGCGTCCGCAGGGAAAGGTCGCTTGGTGGCGCCGCGGGTGGAACCGAACCGGGGTAGGTCCGCTTTGGGGACGGTTCGCGCACGGACTTTCGCACCTCGACCCAGCAGCCGGGTTCTCTTGGCTCTGGCGACGGCGGAGCGAATTGCTGCGTCCGGCGGCGGTGTTACTGGGGCTTTGGTGGGCGTCGACAGCCTGGTTCTTGCTCGGCCCCCAAGAACGGGGCGTTATTGAGCGTCTCGGACGCAGAACCGAGGCGCTGCGAGAGCCTGGACTGAACTTCAAGCTCCCTTGGCCGGTCGATCGGTTGACTCGGATTGAGGGCGCACGCGTGCGAGCCGTGGAGATCGGGTTCAGAACCAGCTCGGAAGGCACGTACAGCGAGCCTCCGGTCTATGAATGGAACGTGCAACACCGGGGCGGGCGCCTGGAGGCTCGGGAAGAGGAGTCCCTGATGCTCTCCGGCGATCAAAATATGATCGAGCTGTCGGCCGTCGTCCACTACCGCCTCGCTCGCCCAGACGAGTTCCTCTTCCGCCAGCTGGATCCTGAGAAGACCATTCGCGTGGCCGCGGAGTCGTCGCTGCGGTCGGTGGTCAATCAGACGGCCCTCGACCCCATGCTGACTACGGGACGCGCCGAGTTGGAAGCCCTCGTGAAGACGGAACTAGCAGGGCGACTGGACCGCTATGAGACCGGCGCCGAGGTCCTCTCCGTTCGGGTGCAGGACGTCCATCCGTCAGTGGAAGTCGTCGACGCATTCCGCGACGTTGCCGGGGCGCAAGAAGAGAAAGTGCGTATGGTCAACGAGGCGGAAGGATACCGAAATGAGCAAACGGCGCTGGCGCGAGGACAAGCAGAGGCGCGCCTAGCCGCTTCGGAGGGATACCGCGCCGGACGCACGAACCGCGCTGCGGGAGATGCGACGCGCTTCCGGCTCTTTGAGGCGCAACAACGCCGCCATGCCGGAGTCACCGCCACGCGCCTCTACCTGGAGACGATGGACGAGATACTCCCCGGGCGAAAGAAACTGATTCTCGACTCCAAGACCGGAGGCAAGCGCACCCTGTACTCGATCGAGGACGGCGTCCTCCTTCCGAACATGGGAGCGCCTGCGCAACCAGCGCCGCCGCCGACGTTCGAGCCGGAACGCGAGAGATAGACGAGACCACTTACGATGCACGATCACAGCGGACATCATCACCACGGCCACAGTCACTCGCATGACCATGACCATTCGCATGAGCACGCTCCCCGCGAGCCGTTCGATTGGAGCGGTTTCTTCAAGCGCAACCGCAACCTCTGGCTCGTGCTGGCCGGTGTCGTGCTCGTTTGGAGGATGTTCTACACGGTGACGGAGACGGAGTTCGTGCTGGTCACCCGCCTGGGCCGCCCGGTTTCGACTGCCACCGAAGCGGGACTTCACTTCAAGTGGCCCTTCGATTCGCTCACCGTGTTTGACCGACGATTGCGCGTCTATGACCCGGCCGGCTCCGAGTTCCTGACGCGCGACAAGAAGAACCTGCTGATCGACAGCTACATCCTGTGGAAGATCGCCGACCCCAAGACGTTCCTGGAAACCGTGGGCGACGCGGAGGCTGCGAACATGCGCGTGCACGACATCGCCCTCTCCGGCTTGGCGGCGGAACTAGGACGGCATGACCTGGAGGAGCTGATCTCACCCGAGCCCGAGGAGGTACAGTCGCGCGCCATGCTCGACCGCCTGACCGAAACGACGGGTTCTCGAGCCCTCGCTGAATACGGCATTGAGGTCGTCGACGTTCGGATCAAACGGCTCAACCTGCCCGAACAGAACAAGCAGAGCGTCTATGCCCGTATGCGCGCAGAGCGCGAACGCATCGCTCGACAATATCGAGCGGAGGGGGAAGAACAGGCCCTGCGGATTCGAGCTGAAGCGGACCGCACCCGCGAGGAAATCTTGTCGGCCGCCTACAAGGAAGCCGAGGAGACCAAGGGCGAGGGCGACGCCGAGGCGGCCCGCATCTACGGCGAGGCATACTCGCGCAATCAGGAACTCTACAAGCTGACGCGCACTCTGGAAACCTACAAAAAGACGCTCGACAGCGATACGACCGTGATTCTAAATTCGGACTCGGAGTTGCTCCGGGTCCTGACGAGGGGGCGCTAGTCGACCGATGAACCTTCGCGTCGATCCGTTGCCTGAAGCGTCCGAGGCGCAGGCCCCCTATTGGGGACCGCGGCGGATAGCGGCCGCTCTGTTGGGTTTGTGGCTGCTCACCGGGCTCTATATGGTCGGTGCGGACGAGCAGGCGGTCGCGACCGTGTTCGGCGCGATTTCGAGCGAGCGGGTCACGCCGGGAGTCCACTACAACGCCCCCTGGCCGTTGGGATCGGTCTACAAGCTGAAGGTGCGGCAAACACAGCGCGCAGTGGTGGGAGGCGAATTGGCGGATACCGCCGTTGGGCAAACCGACCCTCTGCTCGCACAGTTCCTCACCGGCGACCAAAACATCATTCACGTACGCACGATCGTCCAGTATTCGATCGCCACGCCGACCGAGTACCTGTTTGAGAGCCAAGAACCGGGCCCCATCGTCCGGGACGCCGTCGAGGCTGAGTTGGCCAGGCAGATCGGCGCTCGCACCGTGGATGAAGCCCTGACGACGGAGAAGGCCGCCATTCAAGGCGTCGTGCGAGAGCGAGCCCAAGCCCTGTTGGACCAGTACGAACTGGGCGTCGTAGTGGCGTCGGTCAGCATAGAATCAGCTTCGGCCCCGCCGGAAACGGCCGACGCATTCCGCGACGTCGCCGGCGCACGAGCCGATGCAGCCCGCATCGTCAACGAGGCGGAGGGCTACGCGAACGACATCGTGCCGAGAGCCCGCGGCGAGGCTCGACGCTTATTGGAGCAGGCGGGGGGTTATCGCAGCCGCAAGGTCGACGAGGCCGCAGGCGACGCCGCACGGTTCACGGCTCTGGCCGCCGAGTATCGCCGGAACCCGGAAGTCACCCGCAGTCGCCTCTACTTGGAAGCCATGGACGAAGTCCTGCCTCGTCTCAACAAGACAGTCGTCGACGACGCCGGCAATCTCGACTTGACCATCGTCCGGCGCAAGACCTCCGAGCAGCGATGAGGGCCTCTGCGTGACCACCGAGACTCGAGCGAAGGTGATTACCGCTGCGCTGGGCGTGGGGCTCGTGAGCTTCGTCGTCGCTCAGCGCGGAGGCTGGAACCCTGCCGAGACCGCGAGCGGGTCCATCCTACAGAGCGCTCCCGCCAAGGAGCCTGTGCCTCAAGACGCCATCTACCGAATGCTGGATGCCGCCAAGGAAGGCGACGTGGAGGCCTACCTGGCCTGCTTCCAAGGCGAGACCGCACGACGTATCGCACAGAGCCGGGATGAGATGGGAGGCGCGGAATTCGCCAAATACCTCGCTCGGCGCAACGCCGAGGTCAAGGGCTTCGCGATTTACGAGTCGGAGGAAGGACCGGCCGAGTCCAAAATCGTGACCGTGGAGTACGTCTACGAGGACCGCAAGGAAGCCCAGAATTTTCACTTGGCCGAGGGTCCCGACGGTTGGATAATTGAGCGCATGGACGCCGCCCAGCGCATGGAGGTCGCGGTGCCCTACGGAACCCCGGTCTACTAGAGGCCCTACTTGCTTGTCCGCTTTGCGGAAGTCTTCTTCGCGCGTTTCTTGCGTGCGGCCTTCTTCTTTCCCGCAGCTTCTTTGGAGGCGGCCTTCCTCACCGCTTTCGCCGCGTGACGCTCAGCCGGCGTGTCCTCTGACAATACTCCGGCGCGCAATTGTTGGAGCGCTTTTGGGGGACGCCCGCGCCGCCGTCCGACCTGAAGCGTCTCCAGTGCAATGATCAGGCCGTCGATCCGCTCTAGCTCTTTTCGCAACTCGTTGATGATCGCGATGATGTCCATCTAACTTCCCCGGGCTTGCCTATTCCACCCAATAACCGTCCCTTAGCCGCGAGACATATCTACAAAAGTCCGCATCCAGGCCGTCGAGACAGGCGCGTACGTAACTATCTCTGATGCCGTCGACCCCGGCTATGTTACCAACTTTTTTCGCATGTCACCCCGAAATGAATCCTGGAATCTAAGATTATTGGCGGAGCTCTACTCCGGTATCGGCAGCCCCGTCACCGGCGGAGCCAGCAGCGGATTCCACCGCGCGGGACCGCCGCCGGGCAACTGGACCTGGTATCCCGAATCGAACGCCGGATCAGGCTTGTAGTAGTCGGTCGATACGAAATGAGCGCCCGACGCAAAGGCCGCATCACGCTTGGAAACGTCGCCAGAGCGGGCCTCCAGGGTATTGGCGTCGGCGCGAGTCCGAACCATGTAGCCCGCTCGCACCAGCTTCTGGATGTAATGGAAGCCCGCCAACGGGTTGTTGACGATGCGAAAAGCCGCCTCCGGACGCCCCTCGCGCGCATTGACGAACATGACTCGTCCCACCAGCGAGGGATGTCCCCGGACGTAGGTCTCCAACTTGGGGCCGGTCTCGTCGAGGACGAACAGGAACTTCCCGCGCACCTCTCCGATGCGGGGCCAGGCGTGCGCGAGGACGGCCGCTTCAAGCGTCGGAAAGTCTCCGCGCACGTCGTCGGGCATCAGCAGCTTATCGGGCGAAAGAACCTCACGAATCTCAGCGTCCCAGGCATCGAAGGCGTCGCGGTCAAACGGCAAAAGACGCACAAAGCCCTCACGCTGGGCTCCTGAGTCTTTTGCGTTCATCGTGATGACCACCGGCACGTGCCGAGGGTTCTCTTCAGACCAATCGCGTAGTTGCTCCAGCGCCTGCCGGAACGTCTGCACGTTGCTGCGGAAGTCCAAATCTGGAATGTGCAGCACCTTGAGGCCGGGGCGCTCCATCCATCCCTCGGGATCGTAGGGAGGCCCTGCGGGAAGGCCGGCTTTGGCGACGGCCTTGGGACCTCGCGGATCGGCATAGCGACCGCCCTCCGGGTCGTGGACGACGTCCAGTTCCAACTTGCGCAGCCCCAGATCAAGTTGGGCCGCGAGCGGGATATGCGAATACTCGAGGGAGCGAAATCGACCCGGCTCCTCCCGGTTGAGCAGCTTGAGCAACGACGGGCTAATCGCCTGCTTGTAGGAATTGTGGCTGCCAACAGCCTGGATCTGGTTGATGCGGAAATCGTCGGCGTCTAGCTGGGCTAGAGCGGGCACGGCCAGCAGACACAAGAAAGCGGCAAGTCGCATGATCGCCAGCATGGCACACTTCCGCGACGGCTACCGCGCGAAATGCTTGTCCGCGAAATCGAGATAGTTGCGCCAATCCTCCAACGTCACGTCGTGCTTCCCCGCCCGGATGTGATATCCCACATCGGCGTGCAACGGACGGCCTATCGGCGGGTGCTCGTCCGTCGGCAAGGGCCGCTTGCCAAGCAGCTCATAGGCGGGACCCGCGTGGACCAACGAGAGAAACTCGCCTCGAGGATCCGCCCATTCGTCCTCAACCGCCGAGGCGACGTAGAGCGGCCGAGGCGCCACCAGTGCGAGCAGCATGTGTTGATCGACGGGGAGCGCCGATTCATTGTCGTTGTACTCGGTGAACTTGTCGGAGAACCAGTGCGGAAAGCTCGTATTGATGCGCTTGACCGTCTCGCCAAAAGCGCGACGGCTCAAGGCCGCGCCTCCGCAACCCGAATCGTTCGAAATGACCAGCGCGAAACGTTCGTCCTGGGCGCCGGCCCACAGCGCCGCCTTGCCAAGGCGCGAGTGGCCCAACAGAGCGACTCGCGACGCATCGACGAGGCCGTCCGTCTCCAAGTAGTCCACGGCGCGACTGAGACCCCAAGCCCAAGCGCCGACGGAACTCCAGTCCGTCTTGCGCGGATCGGGAAACAGCGCATGCACGCCGTTCTTGAAGCCGTCGTCAAAGTCAGGGTCAATGTCGCCGTAATAGATCGTCGCCAAGCCGTAGCCCCGGCCGAGGATCTCTTCCACCTGCCAACGGGACGCCGACGCGCCGCGGTTCTCGGCACGCGCACGATGGTCGTCGATGCCGCGACTCTCGTTGTTGCGAACCCAGGACCCCGTCACGCGAATCGCCGGGTCGCCGTGGACCGTGTGATTGCCGCCGAAATTCAGCCCCAGAAAAACCGGCGTCGGCCCCTCGGCCTCCGCCGGAAGGTACAGCAACATGTCCATAGCAAGCCCGTTCTCCGGGCCAAAGAAAATCCGGACCTGGCGACGCAGCGCCTTGCCTCCAAGCGCCCCCGCGTCCTGTTCGTACACTCTCGAGGCGAGCCGGATGTCTGCTCGCGGCGTCCGCCCGAACATGTGATCTTCAAAAAGCCCAAGGATCTCGGGCCGACGCTGTTCCCCCCATTGCTCGGGTGTAGCGGCGCCGTCCAGCAGGTCCGGCAGCTCATAGGCCGGCACTTTCGATTCGTCGTAGTTGAAGCCGGGCCGCTGCGCTGCAAGTAGAGCGGCCGAAACGAGAGTCGCGATGAGCAATCGGTACATGCGCGGCAGGATATCAGAGCCGGGAGTCTACCGCCGTGATCTCGTCAAGAAATCGGGTCAGGCTCCGCCAGCCCGGCGCGGCCTCGCCGTAACGTAAGAAATTTTTCTCTGGCCGGGCTGTGAGCTCCTCTCCCAGCGCCGCTGTAATCACGCCCATCAGGGGATAAAACGTGCGTTCGCTGGCGCCCTCCAGCTGCTCGTCGAACAAGCGGTACGCCATCGCGCGCATCCAGGGGATCGTCGGGCTGCCGGCACGCAATTTCTCCCACAGCGTAAAGTAGCGTTCGTAAAGAGTCCACGGGGTCCACACGATTCCATGTCGGCCCGCGGTATCGGTCTCGTCCAGCGCTTGGAAGATCGTCGGGAAGCCGTCCTCGTCCATTCGCGCTTGCTGGTCCAGGTCACAACCGCGAACGTTGCGGTACGGGTAGCGCTCGGTGATCGATCGGCGGTGAATTTTGACGGCCCGGATCGGTAGTTCCGCATGCGTGTCGAATAAGTTCTTTCCAACGATCGGGATGTTCTCCGGCACGGCCTCCATCGCGGCGTAGAGCGTGCGCACAGCGTCCGGATTCAACTCCACGTCCTCATCCACCTGGACGTAGTAATCTGTCTCGCAGTCGTCGAGCATCGCCTGATAGGCAGCGCTGATCGGCGCCGCGTCGCGGATCACCGTCACGCGTACCCGAACGTCCTGAGCCCTCACCGCGGCTAAGGCCCGCTCGAATCCGGCCCCGCCGACAGTCGCCATGTGAACGGACACGCTGTCGGAGAGGTCAAGCAGTCCCTTCTCGGAAGGCCGATTCCACAACGTCTCCATCACGCCCGCGCTAGCCTCTGGAGGAACAGCCTCCTCCGCCGCCAAGCTGTTGGCTTCCCGAAAATATGCTTGAAGACTCGTCCAGCCCGGCGCGCGCTCCTCATACAAACGAAAGTTCTTTTCCGGCAGCGATCGATCAGCAGGTCTCAGTGCGGCGGCTATCGGGCCCATCACGGCGAAGAAAGTACTCTCAGAACCTTGATCCAGGTGACGCTCGAAGAGTCGTCGAGTAGAGGTCTCCATCGACGTCAATCGGCTGCCGGACCGCATCTTCTCCCACAACGTGCCGTAACGTTCATAGAGGCTCCATGACGTCCATACGATGCCGTGCTTACCCAAGGTTCTGACGTCGCTGACGGGAGGGTAAACGGTCGGGTAGCCGTCCGCGGCCATGCGATCTGACTGGTCTCGATCACAACTCAGCACGTCCCGGTAGGGATAGCGATGCGTGATGGAGCGGCGGTGAATCTTCAGTGCCAGGATCGGCCGCTCCAGATCCGTGTCAAACAGAGTTCTTCCGTAAACGGCGACGTTGGCCGTCCGCGAAGTGATTTCGTCGTAGAGCGTCCGCACGGCATGCGGATCCAGCTGCACGTCCTCGTCGACATGAACGTAGAACTCCGTCTCGCAGACCTCCAACATGGCCTGGTACGCCGCACTGATCGGCGCCGTATTCCGGATCACGAGCACTCGAAAGCGAGAGTCCTGAGCGCGCACGGCGGCCAGGGCGCGCTCGAAGCCCGCCGTACCCACCGTGGCCATGCAGACCGTGACTTGATCAGCAAGGTCGACCACTCCCGGGTCGGCCGAACGATTCCAAAACGAGTCCAACTTTCTACGTTACACGCAGTCGACTCGCCCCTCTAGGCAAATCAAAGCAAGCAACGGCGCCTGTGCCCCGACGGGTCCAGGTGTCCGGCTCGAGCAGTCGCTCTCCACCCACTTCGCGCAGCTCTCGACCATCGAATGAGACAGGCCCGCCGCCTCGCTCCACCGCCACCGTGAAGCCGGGACAAGCGAACGGCGCCTGGAGTTGGACGCCCGCCTCCGACTTCGTCACGGCCGTCAGCTCCTTGGCGGCCCAGTAGCGTGCAATCTCGGAGAGCTTCATCCAAATCAGATGGTCGTACTTGGCGTGGAGTCGTCGGACAACCTCGCGAAAGATCTTCAAGCCGATCTTGCGACCATTCCAATAGATCCCCGTCCAGTGGCACACCATGATCGCGGGCTCGCCGCGCTCAATCACGTCCACCATCCGCCCGGCAGAAAGATCAGCGGTGATGAAGCGTTCCAGATGGCCCTCGTCGGCGTTGTCCCAGCCGCCGGTCCAGTCCCCGGTGCACCCGATGATCGAGACCGCACAGCGAGGATCATCACCTCCCAGGCCGGATGCGTACTCCACGCGCGGCGCGACGCTTTCCTCACCCCGGTCATAGAGGTGCCTGAAGTAGTGCGGAATCTCAGCGTGGTACACGTCACGGCAGGCCTCCGCCGTCGCTTGCGACAACTCCGGTAAGACCTTTGTGCCGAATCCGCCCGGCGTCGTTAGGCCCTCGCAGGGCAAATCGACGTTGTGCAAGATCTGGAGGGCGTAGCGGAAGTACTCGGCCAGTTCATCCACCGACTTTCCGACCGAAAAGCCCCAGTTCTCCATCCACGCTTCGCCGATCTGCGGGAACGGATGCCCCGTGCGCACGTCGATCGCCCGCGTATGAGTCACCATCTCCGGATGGATGTCCCACCCCTCCGTCACCCGGTCTCGCACCAAACGCAACGACGCCTGCAATTCCGCCCTGGACCATCCGGGAATCCCCCGGTCCAGCCGTCCGACACACGCCGGAAACGGCACCACGGAGTACTTGCCTTTGACGCCGTTCTCTCCCGCCCAATCGACGAACTCGCGGACGAAATCGTCGGGAATCTCATCCGGCCAACTCTTCCAATCATGGAAGTAGCGCTTGCCGTCCGCAGCCGCCGCGAACTGCGGCACAGCGAACTTGTTGAGATTGACCAGACAGGTCGAGTCGTCAATGATGATCGACAGCGGAACGCGCGCGCGCGGGTTGAGCACCTCAATGCCCGAGGCCCGCGCCGGACGCTCGCCGAGAATCTGAGCGGCAACCGGAGCCGCTGCGGCCGCCGCAAGGAAAGCTCGTCTAGTCACGCCGCCAGCATACACGACGCGCGCCGACGGCGATCTACTCCGCTGTTATCGGCTCGCGGAAACGGATGCGGACGTCCCGGCGTCATTTTGGAGCGTCACCGACACGCCGGACACCGCATTCTGTTCGCCGGAGATCGTAAACGGCATTCGCAGCGTGAACAAGCCGCCGAACTCGGTCGACCCGTCGAACCAACTTGCGAATGCGCCGCCAATCGTTCCCGGAGATACCGTCGTGTTCGTGATTTGGACGCCGCTGCGCGCCTGGAAGTTGAACGTCGCCGCGTTGACCTGACGAGTGGGAGAGTAGCCGGTCACGACGATCGTGAACCCGCTCCCGCTGACGTCGGCAAAGGCGACCGACACGATTGTCGGCGCCGCCTCGGCGATCGCCCCCGAAGTACTCAGGCCGGTCACCGGAGTGACGTCCGCTCCGCCTGCATCCAAATTCGCCGTCAGATTCAAGTCGGCCGCAACCGTGCCGCTCTGCAGCCCGACGGTCTCAGCGCCGCCGAAATCGGCCAATGTCGCACCGGCGGGAATCGTGAAGCTCGCCGTCGTACCGGTAGCGAACTGCACCGCCGGATCCGGAGGCAAACCACCCCGCGGCTGGTAGTCCAGTTGCACCACGCCCGTCACCGCCTGATCCAAGGCCTCGTCCAGCCGAACGCCCACATCGAGCTGCGACGCCGCATCAATCGCCGGCACCACTCCCGTGATCTGCGCTCCGCCGGCCGTTCCGACTCCGACGACGCTGAACAAAGCGTCGTCGATCGCGATCGATGCCCGTGCGGTTCCGACGACGGTCGGCCGGAACTCGTAGATGATCGGCAGAGTCCCGCCCGCGGCAATCGTGGCCGGGAACGTCGGCGGCGTCAGCTCCCGGAAGGCCGCTCCCTCCAAGCTCGCGCTATTGACGGTGATCGGAGCCCCTCCCCCGTTCACGATCCGCAAATCGAACACCGAGGCCGCTCCAACCGGAGTCCGCGCCGCACTGAACGTGCCGCCCGGAGACAACGGCGTCAAGGTCTCCTCGGAAAAGACCTCGTACGTCAATTGAACATCGGCGCCCTCGCCCGTAATCGGCAAAGAACGCGTCAGCCGCAAACTGCCGCTGTTGGAATTCAAGAGGAACAGCGCCTCGGTGGAGACCGCTCCGAGCGTCCGCGGACGGAACGTCACGTCAAACGTCGTCGAACCGCCGGCCGGCAGATTGAAGGCCGTCTGGCCGACGCCCGGACCGATCGAAAACACGTCGGAGTCGATGTCCACAGTGCCGGTAAACGCATTCCGCGAGGAGTTCGCCAAGGTCACCGAGCGCGTCGCCTCGGCGCCTACGCCCACAGGCCCGAAAGCCAGTACGGGCGGGTCCAAAGTAATCTGGTCCTCCCCGGCCTGCCCGCTCACGGGGATCCGTATCTCGCGCACGCACATCGGATCGATCATCGGCGACGCCGTAATCGAGATGACGCCCGAGAACTGACCTGCCGCCTGCGGACCGAATCGTATATTGACGATATTTCCTTCGATCGAATCAACAATGAAGTCCACGCTGTCCGAAAGGGCGGACAGCTCGAAATCCACCATGCTCAGCGGGTCCGTCGTTACCTCGATCGCACGCACTGCCGGTTCCGCCCCGACGGGTACCGTGCCGAAGTCCAAGAGTTCCGGCGTCGCGACCACTCCGACCGCATTCACCGCAACCGGCACGAATTCCTGTTGAACGGGTACGCCCCGTTCGCGGTTGGTTAGGATAACCTCCGACTCGCGGCCGCCGCCCGGAACGCCGGGGGCCCGTACCGTCAGAGTCGCGCGCATGTCGCCCTGAATCACGCGCGGCGTGACGACAAAGACGCCTTGGTTCGCCGCCCCCGCCAAAATGTCCACAGTGCCGGCAGGCGTCACCAGCAGTTCCGCCTCGGAGGCGCAGCCGATGAGCGTATCTGGTAGAAGCAATGGGTTCGGGGCCACAGTGAAAGCGATGCCCGACCCGGTCACGACAACGCTCAATGACGACTCATCGAGAGAATCAAAGATCACCGCCGAGCGCACTGCCGCCGAGCGCGAAGGACTGAACGTCACCGAGACCGTCGCCGACCCTCCAGGCATCAACATCACCTCGTCCGGCGTCACGCTGAACTCGGGAATGGGAGACGTAATTCGGATCGTCTGCCCCATCTGCAAGTCCAGGTTGCGGACCCGCACCGCCATCGCCGCGCTCGACTGCCCGACCAGCGTGGGAGGGAAGTCCAGCATCGCGGGTGTAACCTCGAACCTAGCGGTGCCCACGCCTCGAACGGGGAGCACTGCAAGCACTGGATTCTGTTGGCTCTTCCCCTCTTCGCCCAGTCCAATCATGTTGGCTGCTCGAAGCTCAATATTGCCGGTGATCAAGCCGGCAACATTCGGGTTGAACGTCACGTTCAGAGTCCTCGGTTGCCCGGAAACGGCCGTAAAAATTATCGGTTCAACCACAAACGCAGGGTTCGTGGACAACGCCTCAAGTGCGAGCGCCGAGGCTCCCTGGATGGAGACGCTCGTCATCTCAGTGCTGCTCGAGCCGACCGCTACTTCACCGAAATCGATCGTATTCGGATCAAACTGAACCGTCAGTTGAGCCGCAGCCGTAGGAAGCATCGCAGCGGCGGCGATCAGCGTAAGTGCGTTCAGAAGTAAGAAACGTTTCATCAGGAATCTCCCGGAATGTGGCAAGACGGAGCAAATGGGCCCTTAGGGCCCGCCCACCGTCGGAGTTCCCGGCGTAATCGTCGCCGTGGGAGTCGGCGTGGGGGTGGGAGCCGGCCCGCCGCCTCCTCCGCCCCCCTGCGTCGCAGCAATCGCGCCGCCGGCGGCGCCCGCCACCAACAAGATAATCAGCGCCGCCTTTCCCGCCCCGCCCGCGGCCGCCGCGACCGTGCTCTGGGTCACGTACGTCGATGCGCGCGCCCCCTGGTGCGACGCGTCCACGCGAATCCGCATGCTGCCTTTCGCGTTGTTGATCTCCTGCACGAGCGCCCGTGCCTGCCCGTCCGGACCGGTCGTGACGGTCATGCTCTTTCCGCCGCTGGCGAAGGAGCCGCTCGGGCCGCGATCAGGCAGAGTGAACATCACGACCGCACCCGCCACGGGGCGATTGTTCTCGTCCTCGACCTCTACCAAGACCTCGCGCGCCGTGCGCTGCTTGGCGTTGTTCACCGCGCCCTCGCCTTCAAGGATGTTGATCTTCAAACCGCCCGTGTTCTCTTGGGGGGCTGCACTCAGGCGAGGCGCTGTTCCCACCATCAGGACGAGAGGAAGTAGCGCGGCCAAAGCGCGAGTAGGGATGTTCATGAGGGCTCCGTGAACGATAAGCGGGCGTTTCCAGGCGACCCTAGCCGCGCCGGAGAGCCTCCAGAATACGCGAACAATCCTGCGGTTACAATACTTACGACCCTCAATGGCAGCCGACGCCGGACATCCCGACCCGACTCTCGACCGCCTGCAACAGGCGATCGGAGACCGCTATGAGCCGCTCGAGCGAATCGGCGGCGGCGGAATGGCCGAGGTCTACCTCGCCCGGCACCGCCTCCACGGGGGCTTTTGCGCCGTCAAAGTCCTCGCCGACCACCTCTCACGGGACGACGACGTCGTCGCACGCTTCCTTCAGGAGGCCCAAACAGCCGCCGGACTCGAAGGACGCCCCAACATCGTCCGAATCATCGATGTGGGCCGCGAAGCCGGACTCTATTACCTGATCATGCCCTACGTCGAGGGTGAGGACGTCGAGTCCTACCTTGAACGCGAGGGACGCCTAGACCCGGCCGCCGCCGCCTACGTGGTCCGCGAGATCGCCCGCGGCCTCTCCGCCGCGCACCAGCAAGGGGTCGTCCACCGCGATCTCAAGCCCGCCAACGTCCGTCTCGACCCCCAAGGCGGCGTCACCGTCCTTGATTTCGGCATCGCCAAAGCCGGCGGAGTCTCCGATCTCACTCAAGCGGGCGACCGTCTCGGGACCTCCTACTACATGTCGCCGGAGCAGATTCGCGGTGAAGCCGTCGACGCCCGCTCCGACCTCTATTCCCTCGGCGTCCTGTTCTACGAGCTGCTTACCGGTCAACGCCCCTTCCAGGGCGAGACGCATCACGCCATCGAGATGCAGCACGTCAACACTCCCGGCCCCGATCCGGCCGCCCTCGATCCGTCTCTCCCCGGCGAACTCTGCGACATCGTCGCCTACCTGATGGAGAAGAACCCCGACGACCGCTACCAATCCGCCGACGCCGTCGTCGACGTCCTCGGCGAGTTCGCCCCCGATCGTCTCCCGGAAACCCTCGACGCACGCGACGACCACACGCTGGACCGTTGGCGGACCCAACCCGTTCGCCCGAACATCGACAAATTTCAGGCCCCCGACAAGCCTCCCGCTCGCCAAGGCTCGGCGCCTCCTCCTCCCATCGCGGCCCCTCCGCCCCCCACCGGCTCGAACAAGCGCACCTGGATGCTCATCGGCGTCGTCCTTGCGGCTCTCGCCTTGGTCGCGATCGCAGTCGTCGTCATCCCCTCCGGCGGCGACGACCCGAACGTCGATCCAACCGCCGCCTCCGGCTCCTCCGGCGGCGGCTCCTCTCCAGTCGATCTCACTCCGCCCGACGGCATGGTCCTCGTCCCAGCCGGAAACTTCCGCGCCGGCGATCCCGACCCCATCTCGCCGCGCCCGCTCCACAGCGTCTATCTCGACGCCTTCTTCATCGACCGCACCGAGGTCTCCAACCGGCAATATCAGGAGTTCTGCAACGCCACCGGCCGCCCGCTTCCCGAGGACCCCTACTGGCAATCCGCCTACATCCAAACCATGCCGGACCACCCGGTCGTGAACGTCAGCCACGACGACGCCCAGGCGTACGCCGAGTGGGCCGGGAAACGCCTCCCAACCGAGGAGGAGTGGGAAAAAGCCGCCCGCGGCGAGGACGGCCGCCTCTACCCCTGGGGCATGACCCCGCCCACCAACACCCAAGCCAACGCCGAAGGCCGCTCCGACGGCTTCGAAACCACCGCCCCGGTCGACTCCTACGGCGAGGGCGAAGGCCCCTACGGCACGGTCCAGCAAGCCGGCAACGTCTGGGAATGGACCGGCGCCCCTTACCCCGTCACTCCCGAGGAACTCGCCGACATGCGCGAAGCCATGAAGGAATCCAGCAGCGATTGGCGCGTACTAAAGGGAGGGAGTTATACGATTCAATCGGAAAGCCAATTCCTGCATCTCTACCAACGCAGAGGCTTTCCATCGAACGGCAAAAACCCCTCAATCGGATTCAGGTGTGTGCAAAATGCCGACTAAGAAACTCATCCCCGTCTTCGCTCTAGCCCTGGTCGCCTCGCTCGGCGCCCAGCAAGGAGAAGTCAGCGCCCGCGACGTCTTCCGCTCGGCCAAGGACATGTTCGACTTCCAGCAGAAGTCCGCCCCGGCCAAGAAGCCCGCTGCCAAGAAACCGGTCCGTCGTCCGCAGCCGCCTGCGCCGCCCAAGGAAGTCGTGACCAACACTCCGCCCCCCGCGCCCCCGCAACCGGAACCGCCCGTCACGCCTGCCGACCAGCCCCAGGTCATCAACGCGGCTCTGATCGAGCAGCCCCTCGGCCTCCGCTACTCCATCCTCAAGAAGACCGCCTCGGGCGAGATCGTTGAGATCGACTCCGAGTCCAGCTTCCAATCCGGCGATTCCATCCGCGTCACCGTCGAGTCGAGCGACATCGCCTATCTCTACATCGTCAACAAGGGATCCAGCGGGCGTTGGAACGTCCTGTTCCCCTCCAAAGGCATCGCCGGGGGTGCCAACCGCGTCGAACCCGACTACCGCTACGTCATCCCTCCGGGCGGATGGTTCACCTTTGACGAACAGGTCGGCGAAGAAGACCTCTTCATCCTCCTCTCCCGCACTCCCGTCGACGACCTGGAGAAGGAAATCTACCAGCTCAGCGACGACGCCGGAGCCCCGGCAGCGGCGCCCGCGGACAAGCCCAAAGTCATGATGGCCTCCGCCAGCCCCGTCGCCGACTCCACCATCGACGGCTACCGCAAGGTCTACAGCCGCGACCTCGTCTTTGAGAAGGTCGACGACGAAGCCTCCGCCTCCCCCGCCGTTCTCCAAGGCGACGCCAAGGCCGAAAAGGCCGTCTACGTCGTCACCAAATCTGGAGGCCGCGACGCTCGCGTCGTCGCCGACCTCAAACTCATCCACAAGTAACGATCAGCCGAAAACGAAAGGAGGAGCACCGCCATGAATCCCCGCCGATTCCTCACCAGCCTCTTGTTGCTGACCGCCGCGTCCCTCCTCGGTCAACCCAAGGAACTCGAACGCGGCCCCTACCGGCTCAACGTCTCCCTGGAGCGGCACGTCGACGGCGAGTGGAGCCAAGTCGCCCCCGGCCAAGTCTTCGAGTCCGGCGACCGCGTCCGCTTCCGCGTCCAATCCAACTTCGACGGCTACCTCCACGTCGCCAACCAAGGCACCTCCGGTGAATACGCCTCGCTCTTCCCCACCGAAGAGGCCGGCGCCGACAACCGCATCGTCGCCGACCGCGAGTACGTGGTGCCCCAAACGGAAGGAGCGTTCCGCATCACTGGCCCCGCCGGACATGAGGTCGTCTACTGGACCGCCACCCCCAACCCCGCCGAGGCCGATTCGCCCCCGGCCCCCGCGCCGCCGCCTCCCGCGCAACCGCCCGCTCGTCTCACGCCCCGCTGCGACGAGACTATCCTGCGCGCACGCGGCGACTGCATCGACCACACCGCCGGACTCAAAGATCCCAACGCCGACCTTCGTGGCCGCGGCCTCGTCTTCCTCAAGAAGGACGACGACGCCGTCGTAGCCGCCTCGCCGCAACTGGAAGGTCCGGTCACCTTCGAATTCCGCCTAGCCCACCGGTAAACCGCCATGCTTCCGCGTCTCCTCATCGCTCTCGCCCTCCTCGCCGTCACCGGCGCGGCCCAGCAGAAGCGCGACTTGGTCACCGTCAACGAGGCGGGCGAGGTCGTCTCCAAGACCATCACCATCCCGCGCAGCTACGCCCTCGTCGTCGGTATCGGCAAGTACGGAAACCTCGGCGAACCCGCCTGGCTGCAATACGCCGAGCGCGACGCCGACGCCATCTATCGCATCCTCATCAGCCCCGAAGGCGGCAACTTCCGCGCTGAAAACGTTCACCGCCTCACCGGCAAGGACGCCACTCTCGCCAACCTCCGCCGCGAGCTCGAAGAGTGGCTTCCCTCGGTCGCCAAGCAAGGCGATCGCGTCCTCATCTACTTCGCCGGTCACGGCTTCGTCTACGGCGGCCAAGCCTACCTCGCCCCCTACGACGTCAGCCTCGACGACATCGCCTCCACCGGCTACCCCATGGCCCGCCTCGGCGAAGTCGCCGGCAGCAAGATCCAAGCGACCGACAAGATCCTGCTCACCGACTCCTGCCACTCCGGCGCCATCACGCCCGGAGCGGCCGCGCAGAGCAATGAAGCCATCAACCGCTCTCTGATGGACCTGTCCTCGTCCATGTTCTCGCTCACCGCCTCCCGCGACCGCGAGTCCTCTTTTGAAGGACCCGACTGGGGCGGCGGCCACGGCGTCTTCACCTACTACGTCGTCAAAGGCCTTGAAGGCGAGGCCGACGACACCGGCGACGGCATCGTCACCGCCGACGAACTTGCCGAGTACGTCCGCTACAACGTCCGCCGCGCGACCAAGGCCAAGCAGACCCCGACCTCGGACCGCGGCAGCTTCAACCCGGAAATGCTGCTCGCCTACTTACCCAAAACCGGCGGCATGCCCACCCAAGCGACTGAAGAACGCTACGGCTCCCTCGTCGTCGAGTCCAACATGGACGGCGTCGAAGTCTTCCTCGACGGCGAGCCCCAGGGGCAAGTCGACAAGGATCGTCCGCTGCGCCTCCCCGGCCTACGCCCCGGCGTCCACACCATTCGCGGCGTCAAGATGGGCTACGAACCCGACGGCCCGCGTGAAGAAACCGTCTATCCCGGCAGCGAGAAGACCGTCTCGATCAAAATCCTCTACCCGCGACGGCAGAACAAAGCCGCCGTCAAAGAGTTCGAGAAAGGCTTAGCCTCCTACGAGCGCGGCTTCGAGAAAAACTACATCAAGGCGGCCGAACACTTCCAAGAGGCACTCCGGCTCGACCGCGACTACAGCCAAGCCGCCATGTTCCTAGGCCGCGCCCGCTCCGCCGCCTTCGAATACGAGTCCGCCCGCGAAGCCTACGAACGCGCGGTCGACATCGACCCCGACTACCTCGAAGCACGCTCCTCCTTCGGCGGCGCCCTGCTCGACGTGGGCGACGCCGACGAAGCCATCCGCCAACTCACCTTCGTTACCGAGCGTGACCGAGATCATTTTCTCGCCCACCTTACCCTCGCCCACGCCTACCACCAAAAGGAACTCTTCAACGACTCCGCCCGAGCAGCCGCCCGCGCCATCGAACTCGAACCCAACGCCGCCGAGCCCCACCTCGTCCTGGCCGACAACTACCGCATGACCGAGACCTGCGAGCAGGCCCTCCCGGAATACAAGCGCTACCTCGAACTCAGCGACTTCCAGAGCTCATCCACCGAAAAATTCTTCAACTGGGGCGTCCGCGGATTCATGATCGGCGGCGGCAAAAAGCGCCGCTCCTCGCAGAAAGACATCTGGAAGATGCTGCGCGTCCGCACCTACTCCGGCATGGGCGACTGCGAACGCATCCTGCTCAACCCGGAACCCGCCATCGCCCACTTCCAAACCGCATTGGAGCTGGACCAGCAGGATCCCGTCCTCCACTACGGCATCGCCCTCGCCTGGACAAGAAAGACCGAAGTCACCGGCGACCTAGCTCATCTCACAGAAGCCAGAAAACACTTCGAGACCGTCATCCGCCTCAACCCCCACCTAGCCGAATCCGACCGCGCCCGCCAATACCTAGCCAAATTCGACAAGCTCCAATAGCCGTGTGCGCTCAGGGGACGCCCCACGGAAGTCCAATGCGGTGACTGTCACATCAAGGTCACAGGGCCACGGAACCATCCCAGCGCGTGCTGACTGTCACCAGCAACTCACGAACTCCCTAGCCCAAATCATCGTCGACGAAGGCGCAAGAACGCTCGTCATCAACGGCGGACTCGAACACGTCCACATCCTCTTGCGGCTTCCCGCGAAAACCGCACTCTCCAACTTGGTAGGCAAGGCGAAATCCAACTCGTCCCGTTGGCTTCGGCGCGAACTACTGCCCGACTTCCACTGGCAACAGGGCTACTCCGCGTTCAGCGTGAGCCAATCCCAACGCGACGCCGTCTTCCGCTACATCGACGAGCAAGAAGAGCATCACCGCCGCCCCACCTTCGAAGACGAGTTGACCTCCCTCCTCAAACGCAGCGAACTCGACTACGACGAACGCTATCTCTGGAGTTGATTTCAGCCCTGTCGGGGCGCCTCCCATTTAGAGCTCAGTGCGCGAGCACTGGGTCCGCCTGCCCGCTTATCCGTCGTACAACATGACGCCGCACCTCCAACAGCGCTACCGTACCGTCAATGTCCGCAACGCTCCGCACAACCCTCCTCCTCGCCCCGACCCTGTTGTACGCGCAGACCGCACTCCCGCCGATCCCCCCGCCACAATCCGTCCCCTCCGCCGCCCCCGCGACCACGGAGCCCTATGCTCCGCGCCCCATCGTCGCCGGAGGAATCGTCATCCCCCTCTACTCGCCCGACTCACCGCTGCTCAACCAGGGTCGCGTCCACGAGGCCGAGGTCTACACCATGAGCGAGACCGTTCCCGGCCGGATCAACAGAATCGTCAACGTCCACAACCCGTCGATTGAGATCCACCACGTCGACGAACGCCGCAACACCGGCGCCGTCGTCATCCTCGCCCCCGGCGGCGGACATCGCACCCTCGTCGTCGGCAGCGAAGGCGCCGACTTCGTCCACTTCTTCTACAACCTCGGCGTCAACACGGTGATCCTGCGCAACCGCCTCCGAGCCGACGGATACGAACCCCGCACGGACGCCGTCCACGACGCCCTTCAAGCGGTGCGCATGGTGCGCGCCTACGCCAAGGACTTCCAGTTCGATCCCGCCAGAATCGGCGTCATGGGCTTCTCCGCCGGAGCGGAACTCTCAGCCCCGGCGGCCATCGAGTTCCCCGACTTCGACCGGAACAACAACGACTCGGGCGACCCGTTCGCGGGCGTCACCTCACGCCCCGATTTCGTCGGCATCATCTACCCCGGCCCCACGCCCTTCGCCGCCAACCGCACCGCGCCCGAAATTCCCCGCAACACGCCGCCCGGCTTCATCGCCACCCCCGGCTCCGGCGACCAACGCCATGCCGTCTGGGCCATGGAATACTTCTCCGCCATGCTCGCAATCGGCGTTCCCAACATAGAAATGCACGTCTACGGAAACGGCAGCCACGGCGGCGGCCTCAGCGACCGCGGCGGCATCCCTCTCGGCACATGGCCGCAGCGCTTCGTCGATTGGTTCCGCGACCTAGGCTTCCTCGCCGCGCCCGGCGTTGAAACCAAGGCAGCCCGTGACGTCGCCGCCTACGTCAGCGAGCACTGAACGGGTCCGTCGGCGGCAGGATCTCCAGCACCTCCGCCAACACCTCGCCCCCAGGGTGGCTCAGCACGTTCCGGCGTCCGTAGAGCAGCGCCGCGTCTCCAGCGTCCAACGCATCGGCAATCGCCGCGTCCGGAGCGATCTCAAAATACCCGACCGGATGACTGGAGTGCACGACGCCCTCGCTGTTGAGAATGGCCCCCAGCGGCGTGGCCCCCTGCGCAATCAGTTCGCGCACGTGGACCGGCAGCAAGCTTAGGTGGATCTCGATCGCTCCCATCTCCACGGGCCGCCCGTCGCCGAGCACCAGCACCACCTCGCGCGAAACCACGTCGTTCCGCACCTGCGACTTGAGAACGTGAAGTCCGATTTCTTCATCGTAGGCCGAGGCCAGAGTTGGCGTCATATCTTGGTCATGACACAACAGCCGCCGAAAGGGAGGCGGTATCTCCTCAGGCTGGACCTCGCGAGCCCGAGGCATCGGCAAGCCCGCCTCACGGTAGTAGCCGTCCAGCGGACTCAAGAACTGCGGCTCGTCCATAGGGGTCAATAAGGTTCAGACGCAGCAAGCGCCCCAAAAGTGACGCAAAGAATGCGAGACGACTCCCGAGGGGTTCAGTAGTCGTCGGAGTCGCCCATGCTCAACGACCATGCGCCGAGAGTGGAATCGCTTAGTGGACAGTCTGTAGTGCGGGCGCGTGCCGGCAGGGTCTTGATCAGCGGGCCAGGCTTGTAGCGCGAGTTGCGATAGGCGTCGCGGCTTGGCCGGAAACCCACGTCCGTCAGGATCTCGAGTTCGGCCGGAGTCCGCGTCGCACTCCAAACATGGAGAGGCGTCCCCCGGCACGCCCTCCGAACCGCTACCCCCAGTTCGCGCTTGACCTTGAGATCGGCAGCCTCCCACTCCAGTAGGACGTACCCAGCCGATTCGCGATTGAGACTAACTTGTAAGACCGCGTATCCCTCCAGTTCGGAATCGCCGCAATAGAGGAAGCGGAAGTCGCTGAGGGGGTTGCCGAAACGCCATGCCCAATAGCGCTCGTCACGGACCTGCCGGACCCGCTGATTCGTGCGCCCCGCGGTCTCCAGGCGGGCCATCTCCCGAGGACGCGGCATCTCATCGATGACCACGCGGCCGTGAGACTGGACTGAGGCGTCTTCCCGCCGGGCGTCGACGCGGTCAAACAGCCCCACCCCGCGCAGGTCCACGGGCCCCTCGGCAAGCGAGGCTGCCGGCGACCGACCCTTCCCAAGCTGCCACATTGCGTACTCGCCGATAGATCGCCACCCGTCACGCAGCGACTGGAGGTAGGTTGCCGGCCCGGCGCTCATGTTCAGCACATGGGAGCAGCCCCGGTCGGCCAGATCGTGTTCGAGTCCGGCCATGATATGGCGGAACAGGCCACGCCCCCTATGCGTCGGAGCGATGACAAAGTCCCCGGCGCACGGGATCACGACTTCGTCTCCGCCGACACGCCAGCGAGTCCCGTACGAGCCCCTCGTGCCCACCAGCTCATCGTTCTTGAAGACCAGACTCACGCACGGATCGCCTGTGCAGGGGTTCTCACGGTACTTCCACCGAAAATAATCCTCGTTCCAGGCGAGGTCGGGACTCCAATGGTGGAGTTGCAGTTGCAAGAGGGCGCTCTGGGAGTCCGGATGGTAGCGCTCGACCTGATAGAGTGCTCCCCGATCCGCGCTCTTCACCCGAGCAGCCGAAGTCTGCGGTAATCCTATTTCAACGGACGACCTTCTCAATCGGAGAACTCCTCGTCTGGATGGGTCAGGTTCTCCTGCCGCATCTGGTCAAGCTCGGTCTGCGCCGTCTTTCCGAACGACCACGAATGTCGCTGCAAAATCTCTTCCGCTTCGCTGCCTGAGATGCCGTGCTTGGCGATGATCCGTCGCATGGTCGCAATCATCTCCTCGCGCGGTCGCAAAGTCAGCCGAGTCCCGCCGTGGTCGCGGTAGTTGTAGAGCTTCTCTTCCACAATTCGGGTCGTTGCGCCCTGCTCAAGCAGCGTCCAGATCATGTCGAAGTCATCGATTCCAGGCGTATCTCCCAAGGTCTCGTCGAGGCCGCCGATTTGCTCGATGACGCGCTTCTGAATCAAGAAAAAATGGCCGAGGTAATGAGCCTTCCGCTCTAAAGTCGGCATCTGCCCATAAGTCGAATTGGTCAGGAACTTCCAAGGACGATGAACGGGCGTGACGCCGTCCTCTGCCCAGGTCATCTTCTGGGTGCAAACGATGTCTTCTTCACGTCCGATGCACAGAGCTACCGCTCGCGAGTCCAACCAGTCATCCGTTAACAACAAGCCGATCCGTAAACCTGCAGCAGCTTCGATTCCCTGGTTCAAAGCCGCAGGGAATCCGTTCCTCACCTGCTCGATTACGCGAAGATGCGGAGCCTCCGCGGCGACGTGTTCTACGGTAATTCGGTTGGAGCGAGGAGTCCGGGGAGAAGTCACGACCAGGACCTCGGCCCGGCGGGACTGACGGACGGCCGACAGCAACGACTGCCTCAGCCAAGCGTCGTTCTGCTCCAGCAGCGGCACGACGATCGTCACGTCTTCGCCGCTGGTCGCGCCCCGTGAGGAACCCGGCCGCAAACTAGCGGGCCTCCAGTTTGTCCAACAGCTTGGCGATCGCAGTTTGGTCGGGTGAGCCCAATTCCATCAGGCCGACCGAGTCATCCACCACTCCTTGGGCGTCGGCCAGTAGATGGCGCCCTGCCGGCGTCAACGACGCCAGGCTCCGCCGAGCGTCCCGGTCGCTCTTCTCGGTCACGACGTAGCCCATCTTCTCCAGCGGCTTCAGCGCCCGCGTAACAGCTGAAGGCGTCAGCCCCACAGCCGCCGCCAAATCCACCCGCGTTGCCGACTCTTGGTGCATCCGTGACAGCTCTCGAAGCAAATGGTACTCGCTAAAGCTGACGCCCCGGACGCTCGACAAGACGCGATCGAGCCTCCGCTCTACCCGTCCGGCCGCATTTAATAACGCAAGAACTACAGAGACGTCTTCACGATTCGTGCCAGCATCCATACTTGCATAATACCTGATCACTCACGCAATGTGAACCAGTCAAACCCGGCAGACGAACTGCTCACCGCCGTCTCCGAGCCAAGAACAGTTCCGTCGCCGTCCGATCCTCCTCGATCTCTTCCGCCCGCCTGTACCCCGCCAACGCCCTCTCGCGCAGTCTTTCCAACCCTTCCACCTCCCGCCGCAGGTCTAGGCGACGAGCCAACGCGTCCTCAGATTGCAGCGCCAATCGCCGTGCAGCTTCCTTCGCCGCCGCCGAATCCTCGTCCAGCCTCGTCGCCCAGGCTGCCGCCGCCCGCAGATCACCCACGTCGATCTGATCCTGACGAACCGCCGCCTCACGTATCGCTGCCGCGTTCTTTTTCGCCGCCTTCGCCCGCGCCTCCGACGAGGCCCGCCGCGCCGCCGTCTGCGCAATGTAGGCCTCCAATTCCTCCAGCTTGCGGCGTTTCCGATCCAGCAAGATCTGCGGCCTGAAACGGAACCTCTTCACACCTTCCCCGCCAACTCGTGCAGTCGGGCCAACGTCTGCGGCAACTCATCGGCACGCTGCAAATCCTGCCGCAAGAATTCGTTGAGCGAGTCCTGCATTTGGATCGCCGAATCCAGTTTCGGATTGGCCCCCTGGGTATAGGCGCCTAGGTTGATCAAGTCCTCCGATCTCCTGTAAGCCGCCATCGCCTCCAGCAGTCTTGAGGCGTCTTCCATCTGCAACTGGGGAGCCACCTCTCGCGCCACTCGACTCACGCTCTCCAGCGGATCAATGGCGGGGAAATGGTTGCGCGAGGCCAGTTCTCTCGATAGGACCACGTGCCCGTCCAGCAGCCCCCGAACCGCATCCGCAATCGGCTCGTTCATGTCGTCGCCTTCCACCAGAACCGTGAAGAAGGCCGTCACCGATCCCTTCTGAAATCGTCCCGCTCGCTCGAACACCCGGGGCATCAACTGGAACACCGACGGCGGATATCCCTTCTGGCTCGGCGGTTCGCCGGCCGCCAATCCGATCTCGCGCTGCGCCGTCGCCAGGCGCGTAACCGAATCCATGATCAGCAGTACGTCCCGTCCCTGTTCACGGAAATCATCGGCAATGGCCGCAGCCAAAAACGCCGCCCGCACTCGCAGGGGCGCCGGCTGCTCGGACGTCGCCGTCACGACTACCGACCGCTTCAATCCGTCCTCGCCCAAGACGTCCTCTAGGAACCCGCGGACCTCGCGATTGCGCTCGCCGATCAACGCAATCACATTGACGTCGGCTGAGGAGTTGCGCGCCATAGCGCCCAACAACGTGCTCTTGCCGACCCCCGACCCGCCGAACAGTCCCACTCTCTGCCCTTTTCCGCAGGGCAGCAAGCCGTCAATCACCCGGATACCGGTCGCCAGCGGCTCGTCAATCGGAACCCGCTCCAGAGGACCCGGAGCCGCCTCGTAGATTCCGCGCGTTCGCGTGGTCCTCGGCGCGCCGCCCCCGTCGATCGGTTTCCCAAATCCATCCAACACCCGTCCGAGCAGCTCCTCGCCCACCGGGGCCCGCGTGGCCTCACCCCGCAACACGGCCTCCAACCCGGGCCGCAGACCGTCAACTTCGTCCAAGGGGATGGAGAGCGTTCGTCCGTCGCGAAAGCCGACGCACTGCGCTCGGATTCGGCCCCCGGATTCCGGGATGATCTCCAACACGTCTCCCAATGAAGCTGGGGGCCCCTCCGACTCGATCAGTAAGCCGACCACTTCGCGAACCGTGCCGCTCAACCGGATCGGGTCGACGGTCAAGACTCGCCTCGTCTTCTCGGCGACCGAGCCCCTCAGTGCTGCGACGATTTCTGCGTCCGTCATCGATCCGCCAGCCCTCGCTCAATCTCGTCGAGTTGCGTCTGAATGCGAGCATCCAGCCGCCCCTCGGGCGTCTCGAACACCGCGCCGCCCGCTGCAACAGTTTCGTCGGCGAGCACTTCCACTGAGCCGTCGACCTCGGCGCGCACCATCTCAAGATCATCCGGGTGCACCCGGATCTGCTGGACCTCCCCGCTCAACGCCCTCTCCAGTCCGGCCTTGACGACTCCCAGGGTCGTCTCCGGATCCACCTGTAGCTCCCGGCGGAGAATGCGCCGCGCCACCGCGAACGCCAACTCCACGACCTCTCCTTCGACGGCCTCCCGCAGCGTCTGCTTGAACCGGGCGGCCTCTTCCGCGATCCCGCCGAAGCGGGCGATCCGCTCGGAATAGGCTTGCTCGCAGGACTGCTGCGTCGTCTCCTTCCCCGCCTGAAATCCTTCCTCGAACGCCTGCTTCCTGATGTGGTCCAAGTCGACGGGAGGCGGGTCAGGAATCGCAGTCTCCGCTTCAGCCTGCGGCTCCGCGCCCTGTTCCGGATCGGGCGGCGTCTCGCGCAGCAGAGGCTGCACGTCGGCAGAGAGAAACACTCCCTCCCCAGCCCAGTCGAATGACTGAATACGGGCTTCGCCGGACTTGTAGACCCTAGACAACGTACTGCTCGCCCACCGCCCCCTGCAGACTGAGCGTCCCCTCGCTCTCCAGCGCTCGTACGACTCCGATGATTTCCTGCTGCGCCGCTTCAACCTCTCGGATCTTGACCGGCCCCAAGGCCTCCATATCCTCCTTTAACATCGCGGCGCCGCGCTCGGACATGTTGGTGAAGAAGTGGTCTCGCAGCTTCTCGCTCGTCCCCTTCAGCGCGATCGTCAGGACCTTCTTGTCGGCGCGAGAAAGCACCTCGCGCATTCCCATCGAGTCCACCAGCAGCAGATCCTCAAAGACGAACATCAAGTTGCGGATCGCTTCACCGACCTCGGCGTCGGCCTGGGCAATCTCCTCCAATAGCTCTTGGCCGGTGTTGGCCTCCAAGTGGTTGAACATCTCCGCCACCGCCGGCACGCCGCCATAGGACTCGCGGCTGAACTGTCCCAGCGACTTGAGCTTCTGCTCCAAGATTCCCGCGATTCGGCGCACGATGTCCGGCGATATTTGCTCCAGGTTCGCCATGCGCATTGCGACGTCGGAGCGGATCTCCGTCGGCAACGCCATCAGCATGCCGCCCGCCGAACTCGAGTTCAAATGCGACAAGACCAGCGCAATCGTCTGGGGATGCTCGCTCTGAATGAACTTCGCCACCTGTTGCGGATCGGCCTTTTGAAGAGAATCGAACGTCGGGATCTCTTCGCCGATCGTACGGACCAGACGATCGATGATCCGGCGAGCTCGGTCGGGGCCGAACGCCGAATTCAGAACCCTCTTGGCGTAGTCCAATCCGCCGGCCGACAGATGAGCGGAGGCCAACTCCATCTCGTGCATCTCATTCAATACCCTCTCGGCTTGGTCGCCGGAGATCGTATTCAGCTTCGAGACCTCCCGTGAGAGCGCCTGCACTTCCTCGTCGGAAAGGAACTGGAAGATCACGCTGGCGGCTTCATCCCCGAGCGTCACCACGGCGATCGCCGCCTTGGTCAGGCCGCTGAAGACTTGGTTCTCGTTCTCGCTGTTGCTAATCATCTTCGTGAATCCAAGCCTTCATTAACTTCGCCACAGCCTCGGGATTCTCACGGGCCAGTTCTTCGAGATGCTTCTTCAGCACCTGCGTCTTGGAGGTCTGCACCGGCGCCAGCTTCAGCCCTTTCAGCAACCGCTCCTCCTCCGCTGCGCGCTGTTCCACCTCTTGCACTTGCGCCTCTTCCAGCTCGCGTCTCTCGCGCTCGGCGTTCAGCGCCTCCTGGCGCTCCGCGCGGGCCTTCGCCATCTTCCGGGTACGACGGAATACCGCGACAAGGACGGCGATCAGAACCAACAGCACCACGCCGCCGATGATGTAGATCCGATAGCGCTGAACCCACTCGAGCGAAAGGAACTGCTCAGCGGGATCCGGCGGCGGAGCGGGCGGAGCCAAGGGCGGCTCCAGAATCGTGAACGGCAAACTCTCGACCGTCACCGTGTCGCCCCGCTCGGCGACCGCACCCGAGGCGGCGGTCACTAGCTCCCGAATCGTCTCCAGGGTCGCCGCCGGTCGGGGCACGCGCACCAGCTTGCCGGCGGCCTCATCCAGCTCCAGGTCGTGGTCTACCAGGACGGCCACCGACATCCGCTTGATTGCGCCGCGCTCGATACTCAGTCGCGTCACCGTCCGCGAGGTCTCGTAGTTTGTCGTCTGCATCGAGCGCGTGAGCCCGGCTCGACGCTGCCCGGGCTCCGCCGGTTGCCGCGGCAAATTCGACGCCGTGCCCGGAGCGCCGACTGGAATGTCGTCGTAGTTCTCTTCTTCAGTCACCTGCGTCGAAACCGCTACCGGGTTGGGATCAACGACCTCCTCGGTCTGCTCCCCGGCGTCCCAGTCCACCTCCATCGCGACATTGGCTCGCATCCGCCCGGGCCCCAGAAACGGCTCGATCGTCTCACGGATCTTCCGTTCTGTCTCCGACTCCATCTTTCGCCGGAATTCCAACTGCTGATGGGTCAGCTCGTCGTCAAACTCATTGCGTCGCGAAAACAACCGTCCCTGGCTGTCCATCACCGTCACGCGCGCCGGCTCCAAGCCTTCCACGGCGCTCGCGGCGAGACGCTCCACCGCCCGCACGCCTTCCGGGTTCAGACTCCGGCCCGGCTCAAATTCCAGAACGATCGACGCCTTTGCGGCTTCCTCGCTCTCCAGAAATACGGACCGTTTCGGTAGACTCACGTGCACTCGCGCGCGACGGATCTCATCCATCGAGCCGATGGTGCGCTCCAGTTCTCCTTCGATGGCGCGCCGAAAATTGACCTGCTCGGCGAACTCCGTCGCGCCGAAGCTCGACTGGTCAAACAGCTCGAAACCGAGGCGTCCCGACTGCGGCATTCCCTCTCTGGCGAGCAGGAGGCGGATATCGTCGATGCGCTTCGAAGGCGCCAGGATCGTCGTCCCGTTGCGCTCGAGTTGATAGGGAATCTCCAACTCCTCCAACCGCTCGACGACGGCGCCCGCCTCGGCTTCGCTCAAGCCCGTATACAACCGCTCGTACTCGGTCCGAGTCATCGTCCAGGTGAACGTCGTCAACAGCAAGAAGGCCCCCGCCGCGGCGAGAGCGAGCTTGCGCTGTTGCTCGGGCGAAAGAGACTTCCACCAGGCCAGCACCCGTTCGACGTGAACGGTCAGTTGAGCCAAAATTTCGCGCATGCGTGACTAGCCGTCGTCCCTCCGACGACTCATACCTGCATTCGCATCACTTCTTGATAGGCGTCGACGACCTTATTGCGCACGCTCATCATGAGGTCGAATGCAAGTCCGGCTTCCTCATTCGCCAGTACGACTCGGTGCAACTCCACCGGTTGGCCCGAGATCAGCTTCTTGGTCTGATCCGAAGCCGTCTGCTCCAGCGCCTCCAGCTTCTCGAACCCTTCTTTCAAGACGCTCTGAAAGCCGCCACTCGCCGCAGCGGAGCCGGGCTGCTCCAGCAGCGCGGGAGCAGCAATCTTCGCAAATCGAATCGCATCCATTTCGCCTTTACCTCGCTACGTCGATCGTTTCGTTCAACATCCGCTTCACCGCGTCGATCACGGCCAAGTTCGCCTGGTAGCTGCGCACCGAGGCCGTCAGGTCGACCATGTCTTCCACCGGGTTGAACGAAGGAAACTCTACGTATCCGGACTCGTCGGCGTCCGGGTGATCAGGGGCGTAGCGGCGCTCCGGCGGAGACGGGTCCGTCTCGACGCGCGCCACGCGGACTCCATCGGCGCGTCGAGCGCTGAAGCCGCCCGCCGTGCTCAACGCCTGGTCAAACGAGACGCGCCGCGCCTCCGACTCGAACACAACTCGCTTGCGGCGATAGGGGCCGCCCTCGGGCGTGCGGGTCGTTTCCGCATTGGCAATGTTCTCGGCCAGCGCCTCGACGCGCCGCCGTTGCGCCGAGAGCCCCGACGCGCTGACGTCCAACGTTTGATAGAGACCCATGGTCTACGCTCCCCGCCCTTCATGGATTGCGTCGCGGATGGACCGGATGCCGCCCCGTAAGCTGAGCAAAGCGTGCGAGAAGCGAATCGCGTTCTCCGAGAGGGTGCGCAGTTCGTCCTCCATATTCACGTCGTTGCCGTCGTTCTTCACCGGCCGTCCTCCCAGTTCGCGAACGTGGGGCTCTTCCAGGGGAGCTCCGGCGGGATCGTCGAGAGCCGCTCGCAGTTCGGCCTGAAAGTCGAATCCGAGCGTCTTGTAACCCGGCGTGTCCGCGTTGGCCACATTGGACGCCGTCACTCGCTGGCTCACCGAGAGCAGGTCGAGATAACGCGCGATGAGATGTGTCTGGGGTCCAACCATATTCACCGATCCTCCTTAGCACGCGCGCCGGTAGAGAGCGCCTTGAGGCGCGCCGCAAACGTCGTCCTCTTGAGTCGCAACAGGTCCGCGGCCCGCTGTTTGTTGCCGCCTGCTAGCGCGAGCGCCTGGTCCATCAAACGCCGCTCGTAGCCGGCGACCGCCGAATCGTAGTCGACCCCCTCCGGGCCCAACAACGGCCCCTCGGCCGGGTTGCAGTGCAGGGCGCTCGCCGGCGGCAGGGGCAGCGCGAAGTCGGAAGGCATCAACACCGGCCGATCTCCGCTCAGCGCCGCCGCTTTCTCAATCACGTTTTCCAACTGCCGCACGTTTCCGGGCCAAGAGTAGGCCGCCAGGCGCTCGATCGCCGGAGCGCCCAATCCCTTGCCGCTGAGCCCCTCGCGTTCGCTAATCTTGCGCAGCAGGTGGGTCGCCAACAAGGGCACGTCGCTCTTGCGTTCCGCCAAGCTCGGCAGCCGGATCGGCACGACCGACAGCCGATAGAACAGGTCCTCGCGGAACTCGCCGCGGCGAACCATCGCCTCCAAGTCGCGGTTGGTCGCCGCGACAATCCGCACGTCGATCTTCGTCGACCGCGTTGCGCCCACGCGCCGCACTTCACGCTCCTGCAGAACGCGGAGCAACTTCGGCTGCAACTCCAGAGGCAACTCGCCCACCTCGTCAAGAAACAACGTCCCGCCGTCGGCCTGCTCGAAGCTGCCCGGCCGCGAAGCCACCGCGCCGGTAAAGGACCCCTTGACGTGACCGAACAACTCCGACTCGAATAAGGTCGCCGGAATCGCCGAACAGTTCACCTCCACAAAGGGGCCGTCCGCTCGCGCGGACGCGGCGTGAACGGCGCGCGCCGCCAGCTCCTTGCCGGCTCCTGTCGCGCCCTCCAGCAGGACCGTCGAACCGCGTGGAGCAATCGCCTCCAGCTGCATCCTCAATCGGCGCGTCGCCGGAGCGACGCCTACGATGCCGTGAAACGCCGTCTCGCCGGAGCGCCCGCAGTTCAGAGCTAAAGAGGCCTCCCATGCGGATTGAACGCGACCAAACGCTTGATCCCAGTCCAACTGCTCCGGCGGCCCCATCGCCGCCGCCGCCCCCGCGTGTCCCAGCCTCAGCGCGAGATCGCAATCGGCGAAGGAGAGCAAGGCCACGGTCGGCGTCCCCGGAGCGACCAGCGACGCCCGTTGCAGCAGTTCGAAGGCCTCCGAGGGATCCTCGACCGTGGCCAAGAGCAGATCGCCCCCCGGGCTGCGCAGCCGGGCCAATGCGGTCGCGGCGTCGCTAGATTGTTCAAAACCCTGCGCCCATTGGCCGATACGGTCCAGGAGGGGGCGCCACGCGCCTTCCGCACAGCAAGCAGCCAGAACTCGATGAGGTCTTTCCACGGTCAGGGGTAGCTATCGACGAACCTCGGCCCGCCCTATACACGTCTGCGGAAGCCGGATGGATAGACCCCGAAGAGGGGGGCGTCTAGAGCGAATCGAGCATTCGCCTAGTTCCCCGGAAGAGGTCGCCGAGACGCTGACGGACCACCCTGTTTCAGCGATGCGGCTGTCCTAAAATACGGACTGAGAGTCCCCGCGCGATGCCGGATCCCCAGTTCGTACACCTTCACAACCACACCGACTATTCGCTGCTCGACGGCGCTTGCCACATCCCCCGGATGATGAAGCAGGCGGCGGACCACGATTGGCCGGCCATCGCCATCACCGACCACGGCAATCTCTTCGGGGCCGTCGACTTCTACTTGGCCGCCCGCAAGGTCGGCGTCAAACCCGTCATCGGCTGCGAGGTCTACGTCGCCCGCGGCTCGCATCTAGAAAAAACCGAGCAGGGCGGCTACCACCACCTGCTACTGCTTTGTAAGAACGAAACCGGCTACCGCAACCTGATGAAGCTGGTTTCGACCGGTTACCTCGACGGGTTTTACTACAAGCCGCGCATCGACAAAGATCTGCTGGCGAAACACTCGGACGGGTTGATCTGCACGTCGGCGTGCCTGGCCGGAGACATCGCTCACGCGATCGTCGAAAAGGACGACTACGACGAGGCCAAGCGACTTGCTTATCAGTACGTCGACATTTTCGGCAAGGAGAACTTCTTCCTGGAAGTCCAGGATCACGGCCTCGATCTCGACAAGAAGCTCCTGCCGCAACTCCACCGCCTGAGCCAAGAAACCGGCATCCCGCTGGTCGCCACCAACGACGCTCACTATCTGACGAAAGAGGACGCTCGCGCGCACGAGGCGCTGCTTTGCGTGCAGACCGGCAAGACGCTCTCCGATCCCAACCGGATGCGCTTCGATACCGACCATTTCTACCTCAAGACTGAGGACGAGATGGTCGAAATTCTCGGCGGCGACAAGCAGCCGCTGTGGCGGACGTGGGAGATTGCCGAGCAGTGCAATCTGGAGATCAACCCGGTCGCCAACCCCTTCCCGGAGTTCGAGGTCCCCGAAGAGCACACGATCAACTCGTACTTTGAGTTCGCGGCGCGACAGGGACTGGAGAAGCGCCGTGGGCACCTGGAGGCGCTGCAAGCCAAGGGGCTGCTACGCAACGACCTACAGGCCTACTACGACCGGCTGGACCACGAGATCCAAACGATCCAGCAGATGCAGTTCCCGGGATATTTCCTGATCGTCTGGGACTTCATTCGCTACGCGAAGGCCAAGAAGATTCCGGTGGGTCCGGGACGTGGTTCGGCCGCCGGGTCGCTGGTCGCCTATTGCCTGGAAATCACGGATATCGACCCGCTGCAATACAGCTTGCTTTTCGAACGATTCCTCAACCCGGAACGCATTTCGATGCCGGATATCGACATCGACTTCTGCATGCACCGGCGCGGCGAGGTCATCCAGTACGTCACCGAGCACTACGGGCGCGAGCAGGTCGCCCAGATCATTACGTTCAACACCATGGCGACCAAGGCCGCCATCAAGGACGTCGGGCGCGTCATGGATATGCCTTTCGGCGACGTCGACCGCTTGACCAAGATGGTGCCGCCGGTCCTGAACATCAAGCTGGACGAGGCGATCAAGCAAGAACCGAAGATGCGCGAGGCGATGAAGGCCGACCCGCAGGTTCGCAAGCTGATTGAGACCGCCAAGCGACTGGAGGGCGTCGCGCGCAACCCGTCGGTCCACGCCGCCGGGGTCGTGATCGCCCCTGAGCCGCTCAAGAATCTCGTCCCGCTCTACAAGACGAACAAGGACGAGATCGTCACCCAGTACTCCATGAAAGGGCTCGACCATTTGGGCCTGCTCAAGATGGATTTCCTGGGGCTGACGACGTTGACCGTCATCGACAACGCGCTCGGTTGGCTCAAGCGCGAGCAGGACGTCGAGCTCCAACTCGAAGATCTGCCGCTGGACGACGCGGCGACCTACAAACTGCTGGCCGACGGACTCACCTCCGGCGTCTTCCAGTTTGAATCGCCCGGCATGCGCGACATCTTGGTGCGATACGTCCCGGAGCGCCTGGAAGACCTCTGCGCCTTGAACGCGCTCTATCGACCGGGCCCGATCCAAGGCGGCATGGTCACCGATTTCATCGAGCGCAAACACGGCCGCAAGCCGGTCACCTACATCTTTCCCCAACTCAAGGGGATTCTTGAAGAGACCTACGGCGTCATCTTGTACCAAGAGCAGGTGATGCAGATCGCCAACTTGGTTGCGGGTTACTCGCTGGGCGAAGCGGACATGCTCCGCCGCGCCATGGGCAAGAAGAAGATCGAGATCATGGAGGAGCAGCGCATCCGCTTCCTCCAAGGCGCCGAAGAAAGAAAATTCGACAAGAAAAAGGCCGGCAAGCTGTTTGACTTGATGGAACAGTTCGCCGGATACGGCTTCAACAAGTCGCACTCGGCCGCGTACGGCTTTGTGGCGTACTGCACCGCCTACCTGAAGGCGCACTACCCGGTCTACTTTATGGCCGCGCTGCTCTCGGCCGAATCGGGTTCTACGGACAAAGTGGTGCGCTACATCAGCGAGTGCAAGGACATGGGGATCGAGATCTTGCCCCCGGACGTGAACAGCTCCTTCTGGGACTTCACACCGGACGGAGAAGCGATTCGCTTCGGCATGGGGGCGATCAAGAACGTCGGCCAAGGGGCCGTTGAATCACTCATTGAGGCCCGGGACCGCGTCGGCCGCTTCAAGAGCCTCTTCCACTTTTGCGAGGAGGTGGACTGGCAGAAGATCAACAAGCGGATGCTCGAAAGTTCAATCAAGGCCGGAGCGATGGATTCGCTGGGCGGACGCCGCTCGCAATTGATCGCGGCGCTAGACGGGGCGGTCGAGTCGGGTCAGAAGTTGGCGCGCGATCGTGAAGTGGGCCAAGCCGGCCTCTTTGGAGCGATGCCGGCCGCGGACGAGCAGGAGCAAGAGGAGCGCTTGCCCAACGTCCCCGAGTGGCCAGAGAAGGAGAAACTCATCGGTGAAAAGGCCATGCTCGGTTTCTATGTGACCGGGCATCCGCTGGAAGCCTATCGAGACAAATGCGAGGAGTTGGAGACGGCCAACTCGACGACCGTCAACGACATGGACAACGGCGCCAACGTCGCGCTGTGCGGGCTGCTGACCGGCATCCAGCGGCGACGCAACCGAGAGGGGAAGCCGTGGGCCTCCGCGAAGCTGGAGGATCTCTCGGGCTCGATGGAACTGCTGGTTTTCACGACGGCCTACGAAGGTCTGTCGGACCAGCTGGTGGAAGATCAAGCGGTGCTGCTGCGCGGCTCGGTCCGGACCGACGACGCGGGCCCCTCGAAGATATCCGTTGCGGAGATCGTGGCGCTCGACAACGCGCGAGTCAAAGTACCCATGCAAATCGCCATTACGGTGCGGTTGGCGAACGGCTCGGGCCCGGGAGAGGAGATGGCGTCGAAGCTGCGGGAGTTGTTTGAGGACAAGCCCGGCGATACGGACGTCCGCTTGCGCATTCTCCGGGCGAAGGACTTCCTTGTATCCTATGACTTGGCCGATCGGGTCCGCGCCGACCGGTCCTTCCGCACGGCGGCCGAGGCCATCTGCGGCAAGGGTTCGCTGGAAGTGACCGCCGCGGGCGAGTAGCCGTCCGACCCGAAACATCCACATGTCTACTCCTGAAACGACGCCCGCGACGCGCACCCCCTGGGACCAGGTTCTGCTGGCCCGGCACGCCGAGCGACCGCATGCGGTCGACTACATTGAACGCTTGATCGAAGATTTCGAGCCGATCCACGGCGACCGGCTCTTTGCCGACGATCCGGCGATCCTGTGCGGCTTCGGAAGATTCCGCGGTGAACCTCTGATGGTGGTGGCGCACGAGAAGGGTCGCGACACCAAGTCGCGTATGAAGCACAACTTCGGCATGCCCAAGCCGGAGGGCTATCGCAAGGCGATGCGCGCCATGCGGCTGGCGGCGAAGTTCGGCCGCCCCATCGTGACGCTGCTCGACACGCCGGGAGCCTATCCGGGCATCGACGCCGAGGAGCGCGGCCAGGCGGAAGCGATCGCGCGCAGTCTCTATGAGATGAGCGAGCTGCCTGTTCCGGTCATCGTGGTCTGTATCGGCGAAGGCGGCAGCGGCGGCGCACTGGCGATGGGCATCGGCAATCGCATCCTGATGCTCGAGAATTCGGTGTACTCGGTCATCTCTCCTGAAAGCTGTGCAGCGATCGTGTGGCGGGACGCGGCCCAGGCGGAAAAAGCAGCGGGCGCTCTGAAACTGACGGCCCAGGACTTGCTGCACCTCGGCATGATCGACGACATCATCGCCGAACCCCGGGAAGGCGCCCAAGCGGATTGGGACCTGGCCGCCAAGCACCTGGGCGACGCCGTGGAGAGTCAGCTCCAGAGACTCAGTAAGCTCACGCCGCAAGAACTCGCCGATCAGCGCTACGAAAAGTTCCGCAAGATGGGCGCTTTCTTCTCGGAGTAGCGCGAGGACTAGTCCGGTCTGCTCCGGAACTCCTCGAACCAGTTCTCCACGACTTGGATAGAGGGCGGAATCGCTCCTTCGGCGTCCATGGCCTCCTCGATCAAGAGGAACCGACCGTCGGCGGCAACGTCGAAGCTGAACGTCTGGGGGGTAGCCGCTAAACCGGGGTTCGAGAAGAGAATCTGCTCATCGCCGCTGGAAAATCTCGACGAAGTATCTACTGGAACGGCGACGAGGCTGTCTCCGCGAACGTAATAGAGTTCCTTGCCGTCTTTGCTCCAGCGTGGAGATCTTCCGCCTCCGCTAGATACCTGGTACGGGCCCGACTCCTGCCGAAGAGTCCGTACGAAAACGTCCCAAGTCCCCGTCCGCTCGGATACATACACGATGAACCGACCATCGGGCGACGCCTGGAGACAATGTGCGTCAAATGGGCTCTCGAAGAGCTTCGCAGGATCTGCCGGACCCGAGGTCGACGTCGTAGAAACTGAGAAGATGGAGTATCTCTCATCCCGGCGCTCCGAGTAGAAGAACATATCTCCTAGCGGCGACCAGCCGTAGTTGTACCCAGTTCCGCCCAGTCGGATGAGCACCCGGGCCTCTCCTGAGCCGCCGGCACCCCTCTCCAGGATGGCGGGATTGCCGTCCTCCCAGCCCACATAGGAGATCCTTCTTCCGTCCGGAGACCACTGAGGCGAATGGTCCACCTGCTCCGAAATCGTCAGACGAGTTCTGCGAGCGCCTTCCGCGTCGTGAATCCAAACGTCTGCATTGCGTTGCTCTCGCGCCCCGACGGCAATCCGTCGCCCGTCCGGAGAGATCGCGGGATGACGCATCTGAGATTGGGGGCGGCCGACGCCTCCCAGGCGTCGGCCGGCACGATCTCGCCATGCCAGACGCTGAAGGTCAGACCCAGGCTCGACGTAGACTAGCGTGCCGTCGCTCGATAGGCTGGGTCCCTGTCCGCCGTCTCGAATACGGAAAGCCGTGCCCGACACCTTGAGAGACGAGAGATCAAACGGCAACGCCCAAAGACTCAGCGTTGGCGGCGTCGACCGAGAGAAGACGAGGTGTCCGCTTGGGTCGTAGCTTGGTGAGATTCCGCCCAGCGCGAGAATGCTTGTATCATCGACGCCCAACCGTTTGAGCACCAGGTCATATTGGTCCCCGGCTCCGCTAGTGATAATGAGGGCGGGGTCGCGATCTTCTCGTGGCAGCCAATAAGGGTAGTAGTTGTGTGACCCGCTCTCGGTTCGGACGGGCGCAAGCAAAGCCTTCGCCTCGCCGCCTCCAGCCGCAACCGAGTGGATCTGGGCGGCCCTGCTAAATATGATCGTCGCGCCGTCCGGGCTCCACGAGCCGGAGCCCCATCCTCCGTCGAAAGTCGCCACGCTGATCAGCGGAGTACCGCTGACGTGAATCTTCTTTAGGATCGTCGACGAACGTGTCTGAACAGTCGCGAACCCGATCCATTCGCTGTCTGGCGACCAGAATGGACCGTGGGCTGCGCCTTCGGTTCCTACGAGAAGCCGCGGGGGCGGATCGTCCATGTCGCGCACCCAAAGCCTCGGTTCGGCGCCCGACCGGGCGACGTATACGATGTGTCGGCCATTGGGTGAGATCGCAGCCGGTCTCAGAGTCGTTTGGAGCCCCTCAGGCGCGAACGACCACCGACGTACCGCACGCTCCCCCACAGGTTCGGGCGGCCGACGAACAACCGCCGCAGTCAGGGCCAGGGCAAGCCCGCCGGCCAACACCCAAGCCAGGCGCTCACGCCAGGTTGAACTGGCCTTCGACGGAGCTTCGCCATCTCCCGCTTCTAAGGGAGCGTCCTGCTCGAATTCCGGCGCGTGCGCGACTGACTTGGCGACCTCGCGCTCACCGGCGGCCTTCCGTAGCGATCGCAGGTCAACCGCCAGCTCATCGGCGTGCTGGTAGCGTTCATCGGTATCTTTCGCCAGCGTCTTTGAAATGACGCGGTCGATCTCAGTCGGCAGCCCGAACCGCAGCGCCGTCACCGGTTCCGGGTTCTCGTTCAAGATTCCGTAGCTGATCGCCTGCTCGTACTCCGCGTCGAAGGGCGTGCGCTGCGTGAGCATTTCATAGAGCAAGCAACCGAGAGCCCAGATGTCGGCCCGCCGATCGACCGTCCGACCTTCTAGTTGCTCGGGCGCCATGTAGGCGGGCGTGCCTAAGGTGGTTCCGCTCTTGGTCAACTTGGAACGGCCTGCGAGCGACGCGAGGCCGAAGTCCATGATCTTAACCTGCCCCTTCGCGGTCAGCATCACGTTATGAGGTTTGACGTCCCGATGGACGATGCCTTTGTCGTGAGCCTCCTTCAAACCCGTCGCGACTTGTACGCCAATATCCAGCACGTCGTCGAGCGGCATTGGACGCTCGGCAATCTTCTCCGCCAGCGAGGGCCCATCCACAAAGGCCATCGCAATAAACGTTTCGCCTTCCTCCTCGTGGATGCCAAAGACCTGACAGATGTTCGGGTGATCGAGGGAAGCGGACGCCTGAGCTTCCCTGACGAGTCGTGCGCCCGTATCTTGGTCGCCGGCCACCTCGGATGACAGAAACTTGAGAGCCACCGTGCGACGCAGCCGAGTGTCTTCGGCCTTCCAAACGACGCCCATTCCCCCGGAGCCAATCCGCTCCAGGATCTTGTAGTTGCTGACGACTCGATCAACCAACTCGCCGTCGATTGTAGCGCGCGACCACAGGCGACTAAAAGCGTGCCATGCGCCTCCGCAGACGAACTGAACTAGGCCTTGCGTGCATCCGTAGTTGACGAGACTCGGGACGAGACGGCCCTCCAGACCCAGTCCACGTCCTCCCCCCGCAGGAAGAACCCGTAGGCGCCGATGGCTGTAGCGGAGAACACAAGCAACACAACGTAGGGGTGGATCGCGAAGGGGATCGATGCGTGCATGGCAACTCCGAGCAGCAACGCCGCGACGCGGGTGCGGGGAAACCACAGGCCGAATGCCAGGAACATCTCGCCCGCGACCACGCCGTACGCAGCCGCGGTCATCAGCTCCGGCGTCTTGATTGCGTCGGGCAGGCCGCGCAGCACCTTCGTAAGGACGTCCCCGGACAGGAAGTACGGACTGATCTTCGCCAGCGCCGTGTAGAAATAGACGATCGAGACCTGAGCGGCCCCGAGCGTCACGGCCCAACGCGGCACGGTTCTTCGCGGGAATCCGACCAGAAACCAATCCACGGACCAGGTCGCACCAGCACCCGCGACGGTCAGCAGAAAGACGATCAGCACCATGAAGTGGATGTGATTGAAGAAGAGGTTCTGATCCGCGATCAAGTGATAGCCGAGCGCCGCGGTCAGAACCGCGCCGGCGGTCCGTGTTCGGAATCCGATAAAGAACGCGATCGCGGCCAAAGCCCAGGCAGCCCAGTAGTAGGGGAGCCCGTGCAAAGACAGCAACGGTAGCCCGTCTATGACCGGTGCGCGGGCCGTCTCCGGTTGGAGAACATAGCGGATGTAGCCATAACTTTCGACGCTGCGCACCAAAGCCGCTAGGGCGACGACCATCCGCGCCAGAGCGATCGGTCGTGGATCAAGCCGCTCTTCAAAGAACGCCTGGAGACGCGCGACTACGGACACGGGATGGCCTCGCTCCGCCCGGCTCGCGCGTAAACGAGTTCGATTCCCACGACGCCCCGCTTGGGGCAAACGGCTGGGGGGACCCATCGAGCCTCGTCGACCTTGGTTCCGACGACGCGCCCGACTCCCTGCTCGTCGGCGAATTGATCGAGCGGAACCGAAGTCCCGTCTTGCAAGCGAACACTGACCGTCGGGATCTCACGAGTTCCCGAATACATCGTCCAGCCGAGGTCAATCGAGTCCTCACGGAAAAAGCGCTTTAGAGGGAGCGCCGCTTGGACGCCCAGGTAGACGAAGAAGAACAGCGCAGCGAAGATCCATCGACGCGAAACGCGAGACATCGAATCACTGATCGTCGTCTTCTATTTCATCCAACTCGTCGCCGGCGTACGAGTCCTCGAGCTCGTCGCCCGGCGTTACCGGCTCGCCCCGCACCTCGACGGTTTGGAATCCGTCCCAGGTATCCTCGGCGGCCTGCAAAGCCTCCAACAAAGTCGGGGCGTAGACGTCGCTGTCTTGGTCGCCCTCGTACCAGCGATAGTTAGCGTCTGCATCGAGGAAGAGAGCCACTGATCGGGAGTCGACGACCTCGTCCTCTTCGTCCGCGTCCGGCGCCAGGATCTCCGCTTCTACAATCGGCTCTTCTTTCGCGTGCTCGTAACTCATCGGGTCCCAACTCCACCCCTCGGACTACTTAGACGATGGCGGCCGGGTTCGCCAGCCTGCCGATCTCCGGAATCTCAATCGCCGTCACGTCGCCCGGCTGCAGAGCCTCGGCTTCGGTGACGATGATCCCCGTCCCGGTCAACAAGACAGCGGGCGTGGGCACGCTGTTGGACCGGAGCAGGTATTCCACCAACTCTTCAAACTTACGCTTCAGTTGATTCGTCGAGCAAGTGCCGGAAAAGGTTTCGGCCCCGTCGCGCGTAATCGTACAGGTCATTTGAAGCTGGTAGGGGTCAGCGATCTCATCGGGAGTCACAATCACAGGACCCAGAGCGCAGCAGCCGTCGAAAATCTTCGATTGCGGCAGGTAGAGAGCGTTCTCTCGTTCGATGTCCCAAGCCGAAACGTCGTTCGCCAGCGTAAAGGCGTGGATCTTCCCCGCCGAGTCGACGATCAGGCCCAGCTCAGGCTCCGGGGCCGTGAATTGCGAGTCCTTGCGGATGCCGATCTCTTCGTCGGGACCGACGCAGACCCGAGCGCCGCCTTTCTCAAAGAGCTCGGG